>CEQX01017322.1_pt1 | contig 13959 bp, 12 predicted proteins | sample 356261 | NCBI WGS metagenome assembly CEQX01 (sample SAMEA2621076, study PRJEB7988) | marine metagenome | isolation source: saline water (ENVO:00002010), including | reverse complement strand
AATCAATTTTTTCTTAGTGCTAATTGGTGGGGAAAGTGGGCTACTGGTATCACATCTTTAGCAATTTTATTTCATATATGGCCGTGGGAAGCTTTTCCATGGTTAAAGGACTTTACTATTTATATTGCAACATTTCTTATGATAGTTAGTTGGGTTGTATACTTAAAAAATTTCTATTTTTTATTTAAAAAATGACAAATAGACAAAAACTCAAATTTATAAGTTTAGGATGTGCCAAGGCATTAGTTGATTCAGAGAAATTAATGGGAGCGCTAAAAAGCAATGATTATGATATCACGGATGAACCTGAAGAAGCAAATACAATTGTAATAAATACTTGCGGTTTTATTGATTCAGCCAGACAAGAGTCGATTGAAACTATTCTCCAAGCAACAGAATTAAAGCAAAATGGCAACCTTGATAAATTAGTCGTTATGGGTTGTTTGTCTGAACGTTACCCAAATGAGCTCTCAAAAGAAATTCCAGAAGTAGATTATTTTTTTGGCAGCAATGACCACGTAAAAATTATCAAATACTTAACTGGAAAAGAGTTTTCAAAAGATGACCCCATTTTCTTGCGATCTATACTTACCCCGGATCATTATGCCTACTTGAAAATCGCAGAAGGTTGTGACAACGGATGTTCGTTTTGTAGTATACCAATAATGAGAGGATTGCAAAAAAGCAGAAGTATTGATTCAATTATGTGGGAAGCTGAGAAGTTATCTGAAAAAGGAGTTAAAGAGCTTTTGGTTATAGCGCAAGATACCACTAGTTACGGTTGGGATCTTGAGCCTAAGCAATATCTTGGGGATTTAATTTCTGAGCTGGATAGTCTTGACTTTGACTGGTTACGAATTCATTATGCTCACCCTGCACATCTATCTAAAAAAATCATCCGCGCTATAGCTGATGCAAAAAATATATGTAATTATATTGATATGCCAATTCAGCACGCATCGGACCCCATTTTAAAATCAATGCGCAGAGGTTTAAATTCCAGGGGAATTAAAAAAAGGATTCAGCTACTCAGAGACGCTGTTCCTGATATAAAAATTAGAACCACACTAATAGTTGGGTATCCTGGTGAAACTGAAGATGACTTTAAAAATCTTTACGCCTTTGTTGAAGAAATGCAGTTTGATAGGCTTGGTATTTTTACCTATTCAGAAGAAGAAGGAACTCTAGCGGAATCCCTAAAGGATAACGTTTCTCAGGAATTAAAAAATGAGAGAAAAATGAGATTAATGGATCTTCAAGCGGAAATTAGTAATGAAAAAAACCAAGCGATGGTTGGAAAAACCTTAAAAGTTATTATCGACGACGCAGGCAGCAAGCACTCTGTTGGAAGAACTGAATACGATTCTCCTGAAGTTGATAATATTGTTAATATTGAAGATGCTTTAAATGTTGGGGAGTTTTATGATGTGAAAATTGACTCTGCAAACGAGTTCGAACTTATTGGTATGCCAGTTTAACTTTTTGCAAGTTGAGTTTAATTTATATAGTGCTCCTTGATCTCATTTGCATATTTTTGTAAAAAGTCATTTGGTATAGGAAGCAGTAAATTATATTGTGATATTTTCCACTTTCCATTTTCAATAATTAATACTCCAGTCCCTCTAAACTCTCCGTATTTTTCATTGAAAAGAATTTCATCAAACCATGCAACTCTTTCATTGTTTGAAATAAATATATTTCTATTAATTGGTTTATATGTCCACCCTATACCTGAATCAAAACGTGATTTTACATAAAGTTTAAATTCATTCTTTGGCCATCTTTCAGAGATATCTGTTCCAAAAAAAATGGCATTTTTAGAAAAAAGATTGATATATCTTTTTTCATCAGCTAAAGATGCTAAATGATGAAGTGAGTCTAGTACATCATTTATTTCTTTTTTAGGTTCTTTATTCACGCAAGAACACAAGACTAAAATTGTAAACGTAGTTGCTATTGATCTCATAATTATTTCTTTATTTAGTATTTTTTTAGTTCGCCATCTCTCTTTTTTGCATCATCAACCATTCTCTCTACTTCTTGAAGCAGTTTTTTTGCATCGTATACTATACCATCTTTGATTGTATAATTTATACCTCCAATCCTTTTTGGGAGGTTTTCATCGTCTAGTTTTATTGCACCGGTTCCATAAAGAACTTTAAAGTTTGATAATGGATTTTCACTTACTATTATTAGATCAGCTAGATATCCAGGAGCAATGATTCCAAAGTCTGGTTTGGTTCCTAGTGGTTTATGAAGAGTTTCAGCTCCGTGAAGTGTTGCAGCTCTAATAACTTCTAATGGGTGAAATCCAGCTTCTTGTAAAAGCTCTAATTCTTCAATATATCCAAAACCAAAAAGTTTATATATATAACCTGAATCAGATCCCGTTGTAACACGACCACCAGAATTTTTATACTCATTTAAGAATTGCATCCAAATTTGATAGAATTTTTTCCAAGCTATCTCATCGTGGGTGGTCCAATTAAACCAATAGGATCCGTGCGCTTTTCTGCTCGGCATAAAGAAATCCCAAAGCGATGGTAATGTGTATTTTTCGTGCCAATCTGCATTTCTTGCATGCATAACATTACGTCCTGCATTATAAATATTCATTGTCGGATCCATTGTGAGATCAAGATCAATTAGTTCTTTCTTTAAGGATTCCCATTTATCACTATTAGGTTTAACTAGTTTCCATTGATGAGCAACTTGGCCAAAACGATCTTGTTCGTTGTTATAGTTCATGTCTGTAGGGTAGGGTTGGATGTCATTTTCTTCATACATTGATTCAAATAAGCCATAGAAGTGTGTTTGTGTGCCCAGCCCTAATCGCGCTGCGTCAAGTGTATTCATCCTAGCAACACCCGTTTGGCCTAAATGAGCCGTTGTTCCAAGATTTTGTTTTATAGATTCATCAATTAGCGCTGCCATAATATCAGGATCATATGATACAAGTTTAACCCCATCAACCCCTTTGTTTGCAGCATAACGTACCCATCTTCTTGCATTTTGCGGATCCCTTATAGGTCCACCTTTCCAGTCTTTTCCTTGGCCAGGTCTTTGATATGCCCAAATTCTAGGTGCTGTTATTTCATTATTGTTCGAACGATTTTTTTCTTTTAAAGTAAATTCCATAGGTCCAAGTCCTACTCCACGAATAGTTGTAACACCATGCGCCAGCCATAACTTGTATACGTAATCGGTATCTGGAGCCTTTTGAGGTGATCCCGCATGTGCATGCATATCTACAAAACCTGGCAAAATGTAGTGATTGGATGCATCGATTTCATAATCACCTTTTTTGGGTCTTCTATTTTCACTGATTGGAACACCTGGATATCCAACACTTCGCACTTCAGCAATTTTGTTTTTTTCAATGACAATATCTACAGGGCCAATTGGGGGTGATCCGGTTCCATTTATCAGAGTGGCACCTCTTATAACCATTCGCTTGAAAGGCCCCAAACCCTCTGACCGATCCGAACCTGGTATCAAACTTTTTTGGTTTGACTGTGAAAATAAGCTTGAACAAAAAAAGATAATAAGTATAGGTCTATATAAATTTCTCATAGCCTGCATCTCCTTGAATACGTTAAAATTTATACCACATAATTAATTATATAAAATATTTATTGAATGTATTTTTCTGCTCCTAAAAAATGAATAGATACATAAGGTTTTTTTCCAACAACCCAGCTATCATGAGGTTTTGATGAGACATAGAATACATCGCCTGGTTTTAATATACTTACTTTTTCTCCTTTAAACGCAACAGTAGCCGACCCTGACATTACCATCCCTAAATGTTCTACTTCACAGAACTTTGTTCCTGCAAGAAGGTTTGCATCTTCTGACCATTTCCAGCCTGGCATGTAGGTAGCCTTCCCAATGGTCATTAATCCCATGTGAACTAATTCAAATTTTCCATTATCAAAACTAATTATTTTATCAGGATTCTCGAATTTTTTAACAATTAAATCTCGCATTTTATTTCCTTAATTTATTAAAAATAAATTTAACCTCTGCCATTGTATCGTATTTTGTTTATGTCGTAAATTTGCCACTATGACAGAGTTTAATATTAAATCAGACTTTACACCTACGGGCGATCAACCTTCTGCTATAAAAGAAATTTCATTAGGACTGGATAAGGGTGAAAAACATCAGGTTCTGCTTGGTATTACAGGATCTGGTAAAACCTTCACAATGGCCAATGTAATTCAAGAATTACAACGACCCGCCCTAATCATTTCCCATAACAAAACTTTAGCTGCACAACTATATGGTGAGTTTAAGCAATTATTCCCTCAAAACGCTGTTGAATATTTCATTAGCTATTATGACTATTATCAGCCTGAAGCTTATTTACCTGTAACTGATACTTTCATTGAAAAGGATATGTCCATCAATGAAGAGATTGACATACTAAGACTTAAAGCGACAAGCTCACTTATGAGCAGAAAAGATGTTATTGTAGTAAGCTCTGTGTCTTGTATATACGGCATAGGATCTCCCGATGATTATAAAGAAAAAGTAATACATTTGAAGCGTGGTGAAAAAATACATAGAAAGAAATTTCTCTCACATCTTGTTAACATTCATTACTCAAGAAATGATATCTCTTTTGATCGCAGTACTTTTAGGGTAAGAGGAGATGTTATTGAAATTCACCTAGCTTATGAAAATGTAGGTATTCGAATAGAATTGTTTGGTTCAACTATTGATCAAATTGTCCGCTTTGACCCTTTAACTGGAGAGATTTTGAAAGAGATGGATTCAGAATTCATATATCCAGGGAAGCATTTTGTAACGGATCAAGAGGCAATCAATAAAATTACTTCTGAGATAAGATCTGAGCTTATTTCGAGACTTGAGGAATTGCGATTAAATGACAAGCTTCTTGAAGCACAGAGATTAGAGCAAAGGACAAATTTTGATCTTGAAATGATGATGGAGGTTGGCTACTGTTCTGGAATTGAAAATTATTCTAGGTATTTTTCAGGTAGAAAACCTGGCGAAAGACCTTACACGCTTATTGATTTTTTTCCAAAAGATTTTATAACAATTATTGATGAATCACATGTGACACTACCACAGATTCAAGCGATGTATAATGGAGATAGGTCTCGAAAAGAAGTTTTGGTTGAGCATGGATTTAGACTCCCCAGTGCGCTAGACAATAGACCGATGAAAATTGATGAATTCCACAAAAATCAAAACCAAACAGTATATGTTTCAGCCACACCATCTTATCGGGAACTTGAGCTTTCTAATGGTGTGGTTGTCGAGCAACTAATACGTCCTACAGGATTAATTGATCCAACAGTTGAGGTACGAAAAAGTCATGGGCAAATTGATGACTTAGTGGGTGAAATAAATAAAAGAATATCTAAAAATGAGCGTATTCTTATTACTACTCTTACAAAACGAATGGCTGAAGACTTATCTGAATATCTACGCGGAATAAATCTCAAAGTTAGGTATTTGCATAGTGAAATTGACACTCTCGAACGTGTTCAAATACTTCGAGATTTGAGATTGGGAGAGTTTGATGTGTTAGTGGGTATTAATTTACTTAGAGAAGGTTTAGACCTTCCTGAGGTGTCACTTGTGGCCGTAATTGATGCTGACAAAGAAGGTTTTTTAAGATCAAAGAGTTCTTTAATGCAAGTTGCTGGAAGGGCAGCTAGGCATGTAGACGGACATGTTATTTTGTATGGTGATAGAATATCAGATGCAATGAAATATTTGATTGATGAATCCTCTCGCAGAAGAAAAATTCAAAATCACTACAACAAAACGCACGGCATTAAACCAAAAACTGTTGAAAAATCCTCGCAAGATATATTGGGTAGTACATCTGTAGCTGACTCAAATAGCTCTGCAAATGAAATTGAAATTAAAAATAGAAGAGGAGATGACTTTTCAAGTATGGACAAAAAACTTGCCGTTGATATGATGAGACAAGAAATGATACAATCTGCCGAAAATCTAGATTTTGAAAAAGCAGCTAAATTGAGGGATGAGATAGATAAACTTGAAAAAGAGCTGTCAAAAATGTTTAATTAGGTAATTTTTATGAATATAGAAAGAATTCAACAAAAATCAGGAATTGTGGGTAGGTCTGATGCAATAACAAAGGTTCTGGAGATGATTGTACAAGTATCTCCGGTTGATATATCGGTATTAATCTCGGGCGAATCAGGCACCGGTAAGGAGTTATTTGCGAAAGCAATACATCAAAACAGTAGGAGAAGTCACGAGCCAATTGTAACTGTTAACTGCGGAGCAATTCCTGAAGGTATTATTGAAAGCGAGTTATTTGGCCACAAAAAAGGAGCGTACACTGATGCTAAAGGGGATCGAAAAGGATATTTTGAAAGCGCCAATAAAGGATCGATTTTCTTGGATGAGATTGGAGAAACCCCCCTTGAGACTCAAGTTAAATTATTGCGAGTAATTGAGAGCGGGGAATTCATGCCAGTTGGTGAATCTAAGATTAAAAAGACTGATGTTCGTATCATTGCAGCAACCAATAAAGATTTATCAGATTTAGTTGAAAAGGGTAAATTTAGGCAAGATCTTTATTACAGGCTTAATACAGTATCAATAAAACTACCATCCCTTAATGAGAGAGTCGAGGACATTGCTCTACTAGTTGAGAGATTTGCACTAGAGTTTACTAGAAATAATGATATGATTTACAGGGGTTTTGTTCCAGATGCAATCAGGTATATGAAAAACTATCAATGGAAAGGAAATGTCAGACAGCTAAAGAATTTTGTTGAAAGCATAATAGTTCTTGAGAAAGGTGAAAGGATTACCGGTGAAATGGTCGAAGCTCAACTTGGAAAAAAACAAATAGACGGATTAAAAAATGAAGCTTTACCGGTTGTAACTAGTCAACCTGCCGATACTGCAGAAAGAGAGCTTATACTAAGGCAGCTTTTTTTATTAAGGCAAGATGTTGAATTTTTAAAGCAAATTGCCTCACCATCGCAGTCAACTATTGGGAATGTCAATCCTCCACTTTTGGAAACGGGAGAAAGCCAAGAACATTCGGGATTGATAAATGAAGACTCAGAATATTTTATTAAAAATAGCTCAATTGGAGATATGACTATTGAAGATCTTGAAAAAGAAGCTATTGTAAGAACGTTGAAATTTTTTAAAAACAATCGAAGAGCTTCTGCTAAATCTTTAGGAATGAGTGAGAGAACCTTGTATAGAAAAATCAATTTTTACGGTCTAGAAAGAAAAATAAAAAGCCAATGAGATTAGCATTATTTTATTGTCAATTCGTTTTTATTTCATCCTGCACCTATTATTCATTGGCTGGAAGTATTCCTCCGCACATAAATTCTATAGCAATACCAATAGTTGAAAATCAAACTGCTGAATTTGGAATGAGTGAATCTGTTACGGAAAATATTATTAAAAAGTTTAATGAAGAGAATATTTTGCGAGTGACTGATGAAGAGTCTGCTGTATCAATCTTGTCAGGAATAATTACCAGAGTTACGGATGCTCCATATACCTTTACAAAGCAAGAAGCGGTAACAGAATACAGATTTACTGTGCATATGAATATTGAATGGTATGATAAGAAAAATGAGAAGTCGTTGCTCAAAAAAAATTTTTCGGGATGGGGAGCTTATGGACTCTCAGGCGATATAAGTTCCGATGGTATTGATAATGATGGGGATGGGCTAATTGACGGAGAGGATGACAATGAGTTTGGTGACCCTAGAGAGTTTGCTACCTCGGTAGCTGTAAATAAGATAGCCGAAGATGTTTTAAATGAAATTATGACGTCATGGTAACTAACTATTAAATAAGTGGAAAAAATGAATACAACAATCTCTGAATTGAAAAATTTTGATGGAAATAACGTAACTTTAAATGGATGGGTCTATAATATCAGATCAATAGGAAAGATATGGTTTTTGATATTAAGAGACGGTTCTGGATTAGTCCAATGTGTTGTTATTGACAAAGAAACCGATAAAAAAACATTTGAATTGGAAAATACATTAACACAAGAATCATCGGTTACTATAAAAGGAGTTGTTAGGTCTGAACCCCGTTCTGTTGGAGGGTATGAGTTAGGTGTAACTGAAATAATTGTTCACCAAATTGCAGAAGAATACCCAATATCCCACAAAGAGCACGGTGCTGATTTTTTGATGAGCAATAGGCATTTATGGCTCAGATCTAAAAATCAAAATGCTATTTTAAAAGTAAGGCATCAGGCAATTAAAGCCACACGCGATTTTTTTGATGACAACGGGTTTACATTGATGGACTCTCCAATATTAACCGCTAACTCAGTCGAGGGAACTAGTACACTTTTCGAATTGGATTATTTTGATCGATCGGCATACTTAACGCAAAGTGGACAATTATACGGTGAAGCGAGCGCAATGGCCTTTGGTAAAATTTATGTCTTTGGACCAACCTTTAGGGCAGAAAAATCAAAGACAAGGAGGCATTTAACTGAATTCTGGATGGTTGAACCCGAAATGGCATACTGTGATTTAGAAGAGAATATGGATTGGGCTGAAAAACATGTTAGCTATGTTGTGCAATGGTGTCTTGAGCATTGCAAGGAAGAATTAAAAATTCTAGAAAGAGACACAACTAAGCTTGAAAATTCAATTCCACCGTTCCCACGCATTACATATGATGAAGCGGTAAATATACTAAAGAAAAGAGGCGTTGATTTTAAATATGGTAGCGATTTTGGAGGAGCTGATGAAACTACTATATCGGAAGAATTTGATCGTCCTGTTATGATTCATCGATGGCCATCAGAAATTAAAGCTTTTTACATGAAGCGTGATACAGACAATAGTAATTTAGCTCTTGGTGTAGATATGATTGCTCCTGAGGGTTTTGGAGAGATCGTAGGTGGGGGCCAAAGGGAAGATGATCACGATATACTCCTTTCAAGAATTCAAGAACATAAATTGCCTGTTGAACCATTTCAGTGGTATTTAGATCTGCGAAAATATGGATCTGTGCCCCATTCGGGCTATGGATTAGGAATTGAGAGAACTGTAGGTTGGATTTGCGGAACAAAGCATGTTAGGGAAACCATTCCTTATCCACGAACAATTTATAGAATTGAGCCCTAAATACTAATGAAAATTGGAGTCTGTCAGGTAAATCCAACGGTAGGTGCTATTAATGCAAATAAGCAGCTAGTTTTAGATTATTACGATAAGTCGATAACTTTAGGAGCTGAATTAGTAGTTTTCCCTGAACTTGTATTAACTGGATATCCACCCCAGGATCTCCTGTTAAGAGATCATTTTTTGAGAAAGGTTTCAAAGGCTCTTGATGAAATAGCCGCCTATTCTTCAGTTCCAATGGTCTTAGGTTCTATCCTAATTAAGAATGACGATTTATTTAATAGCTCTTTTTTATGTGAAAATGGATCAATTATTGGATCTTACCAAAAAATACTTCTTCCTACATACGATGTCTTTGATGAGGATAGATATTTTAAAAGCGGCAGTAGCGACTGTGTATTTAATCTTAAAGTTTCAAACCAAACAAAAAAAGTTGGACTACAAATTTGTGAAGACTTATGGGATCACAACTACTCTAAGGATCTTGTGAGTATTGCCAAAGATTCTGGAGCAGAAATTATCATTAATATTTCTGCATCACCTTTTGGTGAAGACAGATTGTTAGAGCGCTGTAATATAATTAAGCAAAAAGTACAGAAAGCGGGGTTGCCATTCGTTTATTGTAATCTTGTTGGATCGCAAGATGAGCTTATCTTTGATGGCCAATCTCTAGCCTACGATTCGAATGCAAATCTAATAGCAAAAGGAAAATCTTTTGATGAAGATCTTTTAATTGTTGATTTAACAGAAAGCAAACCAGTCCAAATTGATCAACCTTTGCGGGAAGAATCTATATTTAATGCCCTTACTTTAGGCGTTAAAGATTATTTTTCTAAAACCGGACACAACAAAGCAGTGATAGGTTTGAGTGGAGGCATAGACTCTAGTTTAACTGCGTGTATTGCAGTTAAGGCGCTTGGTAGCGACAATGTGTATGGAGTTTCAATGCCGTCAAAATTTTCGAGTGATCACAGCATAAGTGATGCTAAAAAACTTGCAAACAACCTTCAAATAGATTTTCGCAAAATCCCCATAAATTCGATTGTTGATTCATTTGAAGCCTTATTGTTTTCAGACCTTGACAAAAATAACATTGGAATAGCTGAAGAAAATATTCAATCAAGAATTCGTGGAAATATATTAATGGCTCTATCTAATAAATATAACTGGTTAGTTCTGTCAACAGGCAATAAAACAGAACTTGCCATGGGATATTGCACTTTGTACGGTGATATGAACGGAGGTCTATCGGTAATCTCTGATTTATCCAAGGAAGATGTATACAAAATATCCAAATGGTTTAATAAAAATTCAAGCCATATTATTATTCCAGCTAATTCCATAGAGAAACCTCCTTCAGCAGAATTAAGACCGGATCAAACAGATCCGTTTGATTATAACGAAGTAAGTCCATTAGTTTCAGCGCTAATTGATAATGAAAAATCTCCCTATGAATTAATTAAAAAAGGAAGTGATCCTGATTTGGTAGAAAATATTTCTAAAAGAATTGCATTGAATGAATATAAAAGAAGGCAGGCAGCACCTGGTTTACGTGTTACCTCGAAAGCTTTTGGCATGGGAAGAAGAGTGCCAATTGTTAATAAATATGATGAGTTGAGCAATGAATAGAAGAATAATTTTTTTATTTTTTTGTTTTTCAATGGCTTTGTCACAAAAAAAATCTCCAGCATCATATTGGGAGTCGTTAGAAGTTGGTGAAAAATCTGCTTTTATCAATGGTGTATATGCTACAGGAGCAAAGCTTAAATATCATCACAAGCAAGAAATCAATAAACAGTATAATCAGAATCCTGGCTGGGTAGAGCCATACTTTATCGAAAGATTCTATGAAATAGTCGATGAGCATAGATCTAAGAAAGCCGGGTACGATGTTGGTCTGATTTCGAAAGCTTTAGATGCGTTTTATTCAAATTTTGATAATATGCAAATTCCCTTGTTGGAAGCATTAAGAATTGTTTCATTGGCGCAGGACGGTAAAACTGAAAAAGCAGATTTGTACCTACTTAAGGCACAAAAAAAATACAAGTATTAGCAGCTATAGAAGCGCAATTTAATTTTCTTTATTTATAGTAATTTGATTATTAAACTCGCGAATTAAATTACAATATTTATCCAACAATCACGTTTCTACTTTCATTAAATATTAAAAACAGGACTCACTTTGATCACTGCAAATGAAATAACTGTACAATTTGGACCAAAACCGCTTTTTGAAGATATATCAATAACTTTTTCAAAGGGAAATGTTTATGGTTTAATTGGAGCTAATGGATCTGGTAAATCAACATTCATGAAAGTTCTTTCAGGAGAATTAGAGCCAACATCTGGAAGCGTAAGCGTTCTTAAAGATAGGCGCATTTCAATGCTTTCTCAAGATCAATTTGCTTTCGAAGAAATAAATATTATTGATTGTGTAATGATGGGCCATAAAAAATTATGGGCCATTAAAAAAGAACGAGATCGTATCTATAGTTTGGATGAAATGAACGAAGACGAAGCCTTAGAAGTATCAAATCTTGAAATAGACTTTTCAGAAATGAATGGTTATAGTGCAGAGTCCGATGCAAGTGAGCTGTTGCTTGGACTGGGAATTTCTACTAAAGAGCAGTCTTTGAAAATGAAAAAAATATCCCCCGAAAAAAAATTAAAAGTTTTGCTTGCACAAGCTTTGTTTGGAGATCCAGATATTCTCTTACTAGATGAACCAACAAATAATTTAGATCTAGAAAATATTTCGTGGCTTGAAGAAACGTTGAAGAATAGAAATAGTACGATGATAGTTATTTCCCATGATAGGCATTTTTTAAACAATGTATGCACACATATGGTTGACTTAGATTATGGAAAGCTCCAACTTTATAGTGGAAATTATGATTTATTTATGGTTGAATCTGCTCTTTCCAAGCAGCTTTTAACCCATGAAAATGCGAAAAAAGAGGCTAAAATTAAAGAGCTAGAGTCTTTTGTGAGAAGATTTTCAGCAAATGCCTCTAAAGCCAAGCAAGCAACCTCACGTGCCAATCAACTAAAAAAAATAAAACTAGATGAAGTAAAAAAATCAAGCCGAGTTTATCCGTTCATTCAATTTAATCAAGATAAGAAAATTTACAATACGGCACTTGAAGTTGAAGGCCTCAACAAAAGCTTTGATGAGCTAGAAATTATAAAAAAGTTTTCAATTAATATTGAATCTGGTGAAAGAATTGCTGTAATTGGAAATAATGGTATAGGTAAATCAACGCTACTTCGATGTTTTATGCAGGATTTAAATATTGATTCCGGTAAAGTTGTTTGGAGTAAAAATGTTAAAATTGGTTATTTTGCTCAAAATCACAATGAAGAATTCAAATACGATATTCCATTAATTGACTGGATGGCTCAATGGGGACAAAAAGACGATGATTTGCAAGTGATAAGAGGAACTTTGGGAAGATTGCTATTTTCTCAAGACCATATAAATAAATCAATAAAAGTTTTATCTGGTGGCGAAAAAAGACGCATGATATTTGGCAAAATCATTCTCCAAAGGCCTAATGTTATTGTTTTGGATGAGCCCACAAATCACCTAGATATGGAATCAATAGAATCATTGAACTTAGCATTGAGCAGATTTGATGGTACAATAATTTTTGCTAGCCACGATAGGGAATTTATTTCGTCATTGGCTACCAGGATTGTTGAAATTAAAGATGATAAGATTCGAGACTATTCCACTAATCACGAACTTTTAAGATCAGAAGTTTAGCTCATTTTATATGCCATAAGACAAACTTCTTTTTTTCCATCGTCGGTTATTTGAGTTCCAACTTTTTTAAAGCCGTATTTCTGATGAAAAATCATTGAGCCTTCATTGCTCGGCTTAATGTTCACCTCACAGGTAATAATATTTGTTTTTTTACTAGCATAACTTTGGAGATCGTCATAAAGTGCTCTTCCAATACCTTGCCCTTGAAATTCTGATCCAATGACTATTCGATCTACATAAATAAATGACTCGAATTTTTTTTCAAACCATTTATAATTTAGGCTATCGTATTTTTTCCCCGGTTGAATGGCAATCAAAAATCCTGAAATTTTGTTATTTATCAATACACCTTTAAAATAGTCAGCGAATCTAAGAAATCTATTCATTTGGTTTATATCGACGCTACTTACAGCTGGTAGAAAAGATTCATTAAGAGTTAAAATTTCGTTCAAATGATTTTTTTTGGTTCTAATGATTGAAAATTCCATTAAAAATATGCTTCTCTTTCTCTGTTGATAAACTTAAAAAGGATAGTTAATTTTCTAGGCTGTAATTATAATGAAATTATTAAAAATATACATTTAAGGCTAGATAACACTTATATAAAAAATTAAGGAGACAATGATTTGGCTACAAAAATAAGATTGAAGCGAATAGGGCGTAGGAATAGACCCTTTTATCGTGTAGTTGTTATGGATTCGCGTAACAAAAGAGATGGAGCTGCTATTGAAGAACTAGGATGGTTTAACCCTGTAGATCAAAATAAAGCATATTCTTTAAATGACGAGCGTATTATTCATTGGCTCAAAGCAGGTGCTCAGCCTTCTGATGCGCTGCATGGACTTATGAAAAGAAGCGGATTGGCGCACAAATGGCACTTAATTGGCCAAGGCCTTGATGAAAAAGAAATTGAAAAAGAAATGAAAAAGTGGGCAGCAGACAGAGAAGAGACACTTAAAAGAAGAGCTGATAAAGCTGTTGAAAAAGCAAAGAAAGCGAAATTAAAGAAAGCAGAAGAAGAAGCACCCGCTGAAGAGGAAACTCCAGCAGAAGAGG
>CEQX01155998.1_pt1 | contig 13965 bp, 11 predicted proteins | sample 356261 | NCBI WGS metagenome assembly CEQX01 (sample SAMEA2621076, study PRJEB7988) | marine metagenome | isolation source: saline water (ENVO:00002010), including | reverse complement strand
AAAAAACAAAATCAAATAAATTAAATATTTAATAATATGGCAAAAATTAATTTCGCTGGAACTATTGAAGAGGTTGTGACTAGAGATGAATTTCCTTTATCTAAAGCAAAAGAAGTTTTAAAAGATGAGGTTATAGGTGTTATCGGTTATGGAGTTCAAGGTCCAGGACAATCATTAAATCTAAAAGACAATGGGTTTAATGTTATTGTTGGACAGAGGAAAAACTCAAAATCTTGGGAAAAAGCTCTTAAAGATGGTTGGATTGAAGGAGAAAATCTTTTTGAAATAGATGAGGCATGTCGTAAGGCAACAATTATTCAATACCTATTGTCAGATGCTGGACAGATACAAGTTTGGCCTTTGATAAAGGAACATTTAACTGAAAATAAAACATTATATTTTTCTCATGGATTTGGAATAACCTATCAAGATCAAACTAATATAATACCACCAAAAAACATTGATGTAATATTAGTAGCTCCAAAAGGATCTGGAACAAGTCTGAGAAGATTGTTTATTGAAGGCAATGGCCTTAATTCTAGTTTTGCAATTCATCAAAACCATACAGGAAGAGCAAGAGAGAAAGTAATTTCATTAGGTATAGGAGTTGGTTCAGGATATTTATTTGAAACTACTTTTAAAAAAGAAGTATTTAGTGATCTTACTGGTGAAAGAGGCTCATTGATGGGTGCAATTCAAGGTTTGTTTGCTGCGCAATTTGAAATTTTAAGAAAAAAAGGTCATTCTCCTTCTGAAGCATTTAACGAAACTGTTGAAGAAGCAACACAATCACTATATCCTTTAGTGGCAGAAAACGGTATGGATTGGATGTATGCCAATTGTTCAACCACTGCGCAGAGGGGTGCACTTGACTGGTGGAAAAAATTCAGAGATGCTGTCTACCCTGTATTTGAAGAATTATATGATTCTGTAGAAAATGGAAATGAAACAAAAATTACAATTGAATCAAACAATAAACCTGATTATAGAATAAGTTTGGAAAAAGAATTAAAAGAGCTAAAAGAATCAGAGCTTTGGAAAACAGGTAGTGAGGTTAGAAAATTAAGGCCTTAAACATATTTATTTATTAATGTTTGGATCTAAATTATCATTAAACAATTACAACTATGACCTTAATAAGGACTTAATAGCAAATCATCCGAAAGACGGAAGAAAAAACTCAAATCTTTTAATCTATAGAAAAGGAAAGATTTCCCAATCAAAATTTAAATCTATAGGTGATCATCTCCCAAAGAATACTTCTATTTATTTTAACGATTCGAAAGTAATCAATGGTAGATTCATATTTTCAAATAGAAATAATGCAAAAATTGAAATTCTTATTCTTAATGAAGAAATTGATTTTCATCTTACAAAAAAAAAAGAGGTTTTAACAAATGGCCTTATTAGAAATTCAAAAAAATGGATAGATAATGAAACATTATCATTAAAAAAAAATGGAGATATTTTATATGCAAAACGAATCCAAGATAAAATAAAATTTATTTGGAAAAAAAATAAAACTTGGTTAGAAATATTAGATATTTTTGGCGAATTACCATTGCCACCATATATAAAAAGAAAAGTTGAAGTTTCAGATTATGATAATTATCAAACAGTTTATTCAAAAAATAATGGTTCAATTGCATCACCAACAGCTGGTTTACATTTCACAAATCAAATGATGAATGATCTTGAAAAAGATTTTAAATTAGATTTTTTCACTTTACATGTTGGTATAGGAACATTTAAACCTATAAGTGAGGAAAATATCTACGATCACACTATGCACTCTGAGGAGATTAATATATCTAAAATAAATGTTAGTAATATATATGAAGCAGAAAATATAACTGCTGTTGGCACCACAAGCTTAAGAATACTTGAGTCTATTTACTATCTAAGTAAAATGATTTCAAAAAATAAAAAAAAAATTATAATAAATCAGTTCATTTATAATGATGAGGATAAAATTATATCCAAAAGAAGAGCTTGTGATATCATTCTAAATCATATGTTAAAAAATAATATTCAAAATATTAGATTTAAAACAAACATTTTTATTTTACCTGGGTATAAATTCAAATTTACAGATCAGTTGATTACAAATTTTCATTATCCAAAGTCAACTTTAATTCTTTTAATTTCTGCTTTTATTGGTGATGATTGGAGAAAAGTTTATAAGTTCGCCTTAGATAAAAAGTTTAGATTTTTTAGCTATGGAGATAGTTCTTTACTTTATAAACAATGATAAAAAAAGGCAAAAACATTAATTATGCTTCACAAAAGCTTAAAGAAAATGGTTTGGTAGCTATACCTACAGAAACTGTATACGGTTTAGCAGGAAATGCACTTAATTCTGATTCTGTTAATAAAATATTTGAACTTAAAAAAAGACCAAAAAATGATCCCTTAATATGCCACACTAATTCCATCGAAAAAATCATAAAATTTGTAAAAAATATGCCAGATAAAGCAGAAATTTTAGCGAAAAAGTTTTGGCCGGGACCCTTGACAATAATTTTTGAAAAAAATAAAATAATACCTGATATAACAACTTCAAACTTAAATAAGGTTGCATTCCGAATACCTAATAAAAGTATAACTCTTAAGTTACTTGAAAAATTACCATTTCCTTTAGCTGCACCAAGTGCCAATCTTTTTAGTTACATATCCCCTACAAAGGTGAGTCATATTTATAAAAATTTTTCAAATAACATTGACTATATACTTGATGGAGGCGACTGCTCAATGGGTATTGAATCTACAATTATTAGTTTTGATAATGATGAACCTTTAATTCATAGACTTGGTAGCCTTACAACAGAAGATATTGAAAAAGTTATAGGAAAAGTTGAATTTATGAATTCAAAGAATAAATTTCCTGGATCTTTTCATAAACATTATGCCCCGATAAAAAAATTATATGTGGGTGATATAGATAAACTTTATGATAAATTTAAAACTAAAAGAATAGGTTTATTGTCTTTCAATAAAAAGTATGATTTTATTTCAAAAAAAAATCAAATTATTTTATCTAGAAATTCGTGTTTGAAAGAAGCAACTAGAAATCTATACTCAGCATTATATGAACTAGATAATATGAAGGATATTGACTTAATAATTACAAGTTTTGTTGATAATGAATCCCTTGGAAAGAGTATAAATGATAGATTAATTAAATCTTCCTATAAATATGACAAGACTGAAATTCATTGATGAAATTAATATATCAAACAAGGTAGTCTTGTTAAGAGTCGACCTGAATGTACCATTAAATTCAAAATTAGAAATAACCGACGATAATAGATTAGCTAGAAGTCTAGAAACTATTAAATATATTTTAAATAATAATTCTAAATGTATATTAGTATCCCATCTTGGAAGACCAAAAGGTATTGGATACGAAAAAAAATTTTCATTAGAAAATATAGTTAATACTTTATCAGCTCTCTTAAAAACAAATGTGCTACTTATCAATAATTATTTTTCAGATACCTTTTCAATAGAAACTTTTTTAAAAAAAAGTGATCTTATTCTTTTAGAGAATATAAGATTTCAGAAAGAAGAAAAATTAAATGATGAAGGTTTAGCTAAAAAATTAGCCTCATTTGCAGATATTTATGTTAATGATGCTTTTGGCACTACACATAGGAAACATGCATCCACATATTCAATTGTAAAATATTTTAATCAAAAGTGTGCTGGCCTATTAATAAAGTCGGAAGTTGAAAATATTCACAAATTACTATCAATTAAAAAATCTCCATTCACTGCAATTCTAGGTGGATCAAAAGTTTCAGATAAAATAGATATAATTAAGAAACTAATTAGAATTGTTGATAATATTATCATTGGGGGTGCAATGTCAAATACCTTTATAAAATTTTTAGGAGGAAATATAGGGGACTCAATGTATGAATCTGAAAAATTATCTTTAGTAGCCGACCTAATTGATAATATAAAAAAGCATAATGTAAATTTGTATTTACCAAAAGATGTTGTCTGTTCAAAGGGATTAGATGATTTAAATAATATAAAAATATTTGATTCTGACGATATTCCTAAAGGCTATTCATGTTACGATATTGGAGATAAATCTATATCTGTTTTCAGTAATATAATTATTAACTCAAAGAAAGTAATCTGGAATGGCCCAATGGGTGTATTTGAAAATGAAAATTTTTCTAATGGAACTCTTAAAATCACAGATGCTCTTGTTAAAGCAACATCAAATGATACATTTTCTCTTGTTGGAGGAGGTGATTCAGTTGCAGCAATTAAAAAAACAAAAAAAATGGATGAAATATCTTTTATTTCTACTGGCGGCGGTGCATTAATAGAGTATATTTCAAAAGGCATTACCCCTTGTTTAAAATTACTTGAAAATAAATAAAAAATATGGAACTGTTTTATTGATATTTTTTATACAAAGTAATAGTTTTGTAGCTATGAAAAAAATATGCATCATTTTCTTTCTTTTTATTTCGAATGTAGGTTTATCACAAAAACTTGAATTTGACTTCTTGGCATCTAGCCTTGATGAATCTATTTTAAAAGATTATCAATACATCAAGCCTCATTTTCTTGGTGACCAAGTTGCAAGAAAAATAAAATTAATTGATCTAGCTTACAAATGGGAAGATCCCCCAACAGCTATGAGAAGTACACCATTAATTAAAATTGAAAAACAACCAATTTACTTTGCTTTAAGAAAAGTGATTTCACCTAGATATTATAAAAATAAAATTAAAGCAAAAAGTATGACCAAAGATCAGGCAATAGAGCAAATTATACAGGTGTTAGATATTGCATTAATGATTAGATACCAAGATACAGAATCACTAGAAGGTATGTTAAGAGGTATTGATAATGGTGATAATGTTGTTGAGATTTTCAAAGATAAAATAGATCTTATTTACTTTTAATTACTTAGGTATTATACGATACAGGTAAAAAGTAATCAACCCAAAAATTATATTTGGTAACCATATTGCAAAGAAAGCATTCATAGACCCGTTTTCTGCAAAAGCCCTGGACATAACAAAAAAAATAATAAATGCAAAAGCAAAAAGAAATCCTAAGGCAATCAGTTGACCTGTACCTTGCCTACTTTTCCTTGATGCTATTATTACACCAAGAATTACTAAAATTATAACAGTAAATGGTTGTGCATATCTTATATATTTCTCTATTTGATAGAATTTTATATCATCTGAACTACGCAATTTTTGAAGTTTTATAAATTCGTTGAGTTCTTTCATTGTTAAAGTTTCACTTAAACCATACTTATTATCAAAGTCAGAAGGACTGACTAATAATGTAGTGTCTAGATTTGAACCATCTGTAATTATTTCACCATTATTATTAAATATTCTTTTACTCCAAGTCTTTAATCTCCACTCCTTCTTTTCTTTTTCCCATATCATTTGCCTTGCAAATAATTTTGATTTCATTACTGTTCCTTGAAAACTTTCTAGTGTCACATTGTATCCTATATCCATATTGTTATCATATCTCTCTAAATATAAATATGAATTATCATCAACTTTAAAATGTACATTTTTATCTGAAAAAAAATATGGACTTTTAATATACATTATTTCAAAAGCAACCCTCTCCTTATTTAGATGTGGAATTATCCATCCATTTAGAATGAAACTTAGACTTGCTATTATAACTGAACCATAAAAGAAGGATAAAATAATGGACTTCAAACTTCTTCCAGATGAAAGAATAGCAATAATTTCAGTTCTTGTTGCTAATTGAGCTGTGACATAAACTGTTGCAATAAATGCTGTGATTGGAGTAACCAAAGAAGCAATAAATGGTATAAAACCATAATAATAATAAAGTATCTCTGAAATTGATAAATCGTGTTTTATGAACTTATCATTCTTTTCAGTAAAATCTATAACAACAACTATTATGATCATTAGACCAACAACAAAAAGAAATGTTCTAAGAAACTTATTGAGTATATATTTATTTAAAATATCCAAATTAGAGTTTATTATTGATTTGATTTAATATTTTTTCTTTCCAAATATGGAATGTGTCTTTTTTAATTTCTTCTCTGGCCTCTTGAACCAATGAAAGATAAAAATTTAAATTATGAATACTAGCAATTTGGGATCCTAACATTTCTTTATTAATAATTAAATGTCTCAAATATGCTTTAGAATAAAATGAGCTTACATTCCCAAGGTTTGAATCAATTACTGAGAAATCTTTTTCCCATTTTTTATTTTTAATATTTATAGTTCCTTTTTTAGTAAATAACATTCCATTTCTACCATTTCTTGTTGGCATAACACAATCAAACATATCAACACCTAGAGAAATACATTGAATTATATTTTCTGGAGTCCCCACCCCCATTAAATATCTAGGTTTTTCTTTTGGTAATATATTACAAACCAAATCAACATTTTCATATATTACCTCTTTTGGCTCGCCAACTGATAAACCACCTATAGCATTACCATCCATATTTTTATTAGCAATATATTCTGCAGATTTTTCTCTTAAATCTTTGTAAGTACTTCCTTGTACTATAGGAAATAAATGTTGCTCATAGCCATAACTTTTTGTTTTCTTACTAAACTCATTTATTGATCTATCTAACCATTGATGTGTAAGATCCAAAGACTTTTTAGCATAAGAATAATCACAAGGGTAAGGCAAACATTCATCTAAAACCATACAAATATCAGAACCAATGTTTTTTTGAATCTTTATAACATTCTCGGGTGTAAATAGATGTTTCGATCCATCAATGTGAGACGAAAAATAGACGCCTTCATCTTTAATTTTTACATTTTTTGATAAAGAAAAAACCTGGTAACCACCTGAGTCAGTTAGTATAGGCTTATTCCAGTTAATGAATCTGTGCAGACCCTCTGATTTTTTTAATATATCAATACCAGGTCTTAGAAAAAGATGATAAGTATTAGATAAAATTATTTGAGCTTTTATTATATCTGTAAGTTCACTTTGATGGACACCTTTCACAGAACCAAGTGTTCCGACCGGCATGAATATTGGAGTTTCAATTATTCCTCTCTCTGTTAAAATTTTACCAGCTCTTGCGTTTGATTTTGAGGATCTATGTGTTAATTTGAAGAACATTTAAATGTTTATTGAAATAATCTTCAATATTATAACCATTAATGGATAAAAAAAGAAAATTTTCTAAAAAAGCGTTAAGAGATTTTGAGCTCATCGATGCTGCAATAGAATTTAATGATCAAAATGCTTTTTCAGAGTTAATGGCTAATTATAAAAAATCTATATACTATACAATACTGAAAATGATTAGAGATCCAGATGATGCTGAAGATCTAACAATAGAAGCTTTTTCAAAAGCATTTAATAAATTAGATAAATTTAAGAAAGACTACACATTTTCTACATGGCTGTTTAGAATTGCGACAAATAATACGATTGACTTTATAAGAAAAAAGAAACTAAAAACAACTAGTCTTAATACTACTTTTAAAGATGATAATGGAAAAAATATTGATATTGATGTAAAAGATATTGATAAAAATCCAGGTGAGGAGGCTATACATAAACAAAAAATACTACTAGTAAGGAAGTTTGTTTCTCAGCTTCCGAAAAAATATGAAAATCTTATAAAATACAGGTATTTTGAAGAGTTATCCTATAATGAAATTGCTGAAAAAACAAAATCACCACTAGGTACAATTAAAGCTCAACTATTTAGAGCTAGAGAATTATTATTTGAAATTCTGAAAGATAAAAAATCTCAAATTTAAAATGATTAAGTATTTTAATCTGATTGAGAAATACTATCCAAAAGTAAATAAGGAAGAATTAGATAAACTTAGAAAGTTGTATGATTTATATAAAAAACTAAATAAAAAAATAAATTTAATTTCAAGGAAAGATTTTGAAAATTTTTACTTGCATCATATAATTCACTCATTATCACTTCTTAATTTTATAAATAATAAAAATCTAAAAATTATCGATCTTGGAACAGGAGGTGGATTACCTGGCTTACCACTTTCAATTTTTCTAAATAAATGTGAATTCTATCTTATCGATTCTATTAAAAAAAAAATTGATTGTGTAAATACTATTATTGATGAATTAAATATAAATAATATACATACAATTAATTCTAGGGTTGAAGATATTAGTATTCAAAGTGATATTATAGTATCAAGAGCAACATCTAACATTAATAATATTTTAATGTGGACTAAGAACTCTATAAAAAAAAGGGGGTTTTACTTACTTCTCAAAGGCGGAAATGTTGAAAAAGAGTTAATAAATATAAAGCTAAACCATAAGATAATTGAATTAGAAAATATATATTCTGAAGAATATTTTTTAAATAAAAAAATAATTAAGATTTATAAATAAGAGATTTTGTTTTTAACATTTGATACAGAAACAACAGGATTACCAAAAAATTTTAAAGCACCGATTTCAGATTCTGATAATTGGCCTAGATTAGTACAATTAGCATGGCAAGTCAATGATGGCTCTGGTAAGCTTTTAACAAATAAAAACTTTATTATCATACCGGAAGGTTATACTATACCCTATAATGCTGAGAAAGTACATGGAATTTCGACAGAAACTGCAACAGAAAGCGGTATTAAATTAGATGAAGTTTTAAAAATATTTGAAGAAGATCTTAAATCTTCAAAATATATAATAGGTCATAATGTAAATTTTGATGTAAATATCCTTGGAGCAGAATTTTATAGAAAACAAATTAAAACTCAGCTCGAAGAAAAGTTAAAAATTGATACTGGTAAAATATCAAAAGAATATTGCAACCTAAGTGGAGGTTTAGGTGGAAGATTAAAAATGCCTAAACTTATTGAATTATATGAAATACTTTTTGGTGAAAAATTTTCTGATGCTCATGATGCAAGCTATGATGTTAATGCTACTGCAGCATCATTCTTTGAACTAGTTATAAAAAAACAATATCGTAATGAAGATCTAGATCCTGAGAATATAAAATATGAAAAACCAGTACTATCTCAGTCCAATTTTAAAAATGATATAAGAAATGATAATAGTATATCAGAAAATAGTAATGTAAAAATTGAGGGAAATTTTGTACATCTCCACAATCACACTCAGTACTCGGTTCTCCAAGCAACCTCAAATATTGAAAAGTTAATAGAGAGAGCCATAGATCATAAAATGGAAGCAGTAGCTATTACTGATCTTGGAAATATGTTTGGATCATTTAAGTTTAACAAATTAGCTCAGAAAAATAATATTAAACCAATAATAGGATGTGAGTTTTTTATATCCGAAGATAGAAAGAAAACAAAATTTACTAGAGATAATCCAGATAAGAGACATAATCAAGTTCTTCTAGCAAAAAATAAATTGGGTTATGATAATCTATCCCAACTTTCATCAATAGCATATACTGAAGGGTTGTATGGTCAATATCCAAGAATAGATAAGGAACTAATAAAAAAATATAAGAAAAATATTATTGCATTATCAGGTAACATATATGGAATAATCCCACAACTTATATTAAATAATGGTATTGAAGCAGCAGAGGAGGAATTAAAGTGGTGGATTGATACATTTAATAAAGATTTTTATTTAGAATTAAATAATCATGGTATAGATGAGGAGAAACATGTTAATAAAATATTATTTGATTTTTCAAAAAAATATAATGTTAAGACTGTTGCAGCAAATGATGTATTCTACATAGATAAAGATGATTCAACTGCACATGATATCCTCCTATGTATAAAACAAGGTGAATTTAAATCGACTCCAATAGGTAGAGGCAGAGGAATGAGATTTGGTTTAAAGAATGAGGAATATTATTTCAAGTCACAAGAGGAGATGAAAAAAATATTTTCTGAATATCCAGATTCAATAAATAATATTCAAGAAGTTATTGATAAAATTGAAAACTATGAGTTGGAGAGCCAAGTCATTTTACCAAGTTATGAAGTACCTAAAGATTTCATAATAAAAGAAAATGTTGTTGAGAGTCAAAGCAATTACTTAAAAAAAATTACTTATGATGGAGCAAAAATTAAATATAAAGAGATAAATGAATCTTTAAAAGAAAGGATTGATTTTGAATTAAATACGATAAAGAACTCAGGATATCCTGGATATTTTTTAATAGTTCAAGACATAACAAATAAAGCTAAAGAGTTAGAAGTAAGCGTTGGCCCAGGTAGAGGTTCAGCAGCTGGTTCTGTTGTTGCTTATTGTATCGGAATTACTGATATCGACCCAATTAAGTATAATTTACTTTTTGAAAGATTTCTAAATCCAGATAGAATTTCCTTACCAGATATTGACATTGATTTTGATGATGAAGGAAGAGATAAAATAATTAATTATGTTATAGAAAAATATGGATACGATCAAGTTGCCCAAATAATTACGTATGGTAGTATGGCAGCAAAATCAGCAATAAGAGATGCTGGAAGAGTTTTAGAACTTCCTTTAAGTGATACAGATAAACTTGCAAAAATGGTACCTGAGAGACCTGGTATTAATTTAATTGAAGCATTTAAAGAAGTTCCAGAACTCTCTGATGTTAGAAAAAATAAATCAAAACTAGAATCAGAAGTATTGAAACAGGCAGAAATAATTGAGGGATCAATTAGAAATATTGGTACTCATGCCTGTGGTATAATAATTACCCCTGATAAACTGACTAATTATATACCCGTCTCTAAATCTAAGGATTCAGAATTACTTATAACACAATTTGATAATAGTGTAATTGAATCAGCCGGAATGTTAAAGATGGATTTTTTAGGTCTAAAAACATTGTCGATAATTAATACCGCTATTAAAAACATAAAAAAGAGAAGAAATGTCGAAATAGACATTGACTCAATCCCCCTTGACGATGAAAATACATATAAACTTTTCCAGAATGGTATGACAAATGGGACATTTCAATTTGAATCTGATGGTATGCAAAAACATTTAAAATCTTTAAAGCCAGATAGGTTTGAAGATTTAATAGCAATGAATGCATTATATAGACCTGGTCCTATGGAATATATACCTAATTATATTGCAAGAAAACATGGAAAAGAAAAGATAACCTATGATCTCCCTCTAATGGAAGAACTGTTATCAGAAACTTATGGCATTACTGTTTACCAGGAACAAGTTATGTTACTTTCTCAAAAAATATCGGATTTTACAAAAGGTGAAGCAGACCAATTAAGAAAAGCTATGGGTAAAAAGGATGCTAAACTTTTAGAACTTTTAAAACCTAAATTCTTTGAGGGAGGAAAAAATAATAAAATTGATGAAAAGTTACTAGAAAAAATTTGGACTGATTGGCAAGCTTTTGCTGCATATGCATTCAATAAATCCCATTCTACTTGTTACTCATTAATTGCCTATAAGACAGCCTATCTTAAAGCAAACTACGAGTCAGAGTATATGGCATCAGTTCTAACACATAATCAAAATAACATTGATAAAATTTCATATTTTATGAATGAATGTAAAAAACTAAAAATCAATGTTTTAGGGCCTAATATAAATAACTCCGATAATGATTTTGTTGTTGGGGAAAAAGGTGAGATTTTATTTGGTTTAGGGGCTATAAAAGGAACAGGTGAAGCAGCAGTAAAGTATATTATTGAGGAAAGAAATAAAAATGGTTTATATAAAGATATCTTTAATTTTATTTGTAGAACAAGCTCAAGGGCAGTAAATAAAAAAACTTATGAATCACTTGCTCTTTCAGGTGCTTTTGATTCATTTGGAGATATAAATAGAAGACAGTACACATACTCTACAGAAGTTGAATCATCACTAATTGAAAAAACAATTATTTACTCTAATAAAATACAAAAAGAAAAAGAAACTCGACAAACTTCTTTATTTCAAGGATCAAATGGAAGTCAAATTAAAGAGCCAGAAATTCCAAATATTTCTGCTTTTTCAGAAATTGATAAACTAAAGATAGAAAAAGAAATGCTCGGATTATATGTTTCTGGACATCCACTTGATAAATATACTTTTGAAATTGAAAATTTATGTAATACTTCATTTAAGGATATCCGAGATAATAATAAACTAAATGGGAAATCTGTGTTATATACTGCAGGAATTGTTACTAATGTCGAACATAAAATTTCAAAAAATGGGAAACCATATGGTAATCTAACAGTTGAGGATTTTACTGATTCATATAATTTTATTTTTTTCAGTGACGATTATGTGAAATATAAAAATTTTTTTGAAGAAGGGTGGTTTCTTTTCTTAAAAGGAAAAATGAAAAATAAATGGAATAATCCAGACGAAAAAGAGTATAAAATTGATGATATTAATTTACTATCTAAAGTAAGAGATGATATGATAAAAGAACTTCATCTTAAAATAGATATTAATAATATAAATAGTGGACTAATTAAAGAATTAAATGATAATTTTGAAAATACTAAAAATGGGAACTGTCACTTAAAAATTACGATTATTTCAAATAATAATGGAAAAAATATTTCACTTGATATGATATCAAGAGATAAAAAGTTCCAACTTGATGATAATATAATTGAAAAAATAACTTTAAATTCAGAAATTGATTTTTTAATAAAAAAATGATGAAAATTTTATAATTTTACTTAAAAATAAATATGGGAAAAGCAGTTGAAATTTTGGATTCTAACTTTGACGATGTCTTAAATAAGAACAAAGTGGTATTAGTAGATTTTTGGGCAGAATGGTGTGGTCCTTGTCGTATGATAGCACCAATGATTGAAGAGTTGGCAAATGAATATGATGGAAAAGCTGTTATAGGTAAACTTGATGTCGATAATAATCAAGAGTCAAGTGTGAAATTTGGAGTTAGAAGTATACCAACGCTTCTTGTATTTAAAGATGGTGAGTTAGTTGATAGACATGTTGGTGCTGTACCGAAAGAGACACTATCTAAGTCTATTGATAGCAATCTTTAATCATCTATCTCGAGCACATATTTTTATATGCGCAGTATAAACAAGCATCGGTATCCTCAGTCTGCGTAAAGGGTTGATCTAAATCAAATATTTTATTTAATATTTTTAATAAAGAATCTTCAAAATCTTTCAAATAGGGTTCTGCATTTTTTAATTGATGATCATTTATACTAACATTGATAGAAAAGTTTTTATTATTCATTTCTCTAATATTCATCAACCCAGGATTTATATTAATATTTTTATTTAATTTTTCTTTTAGTAGAATAGAGTAAAATAATAGTTGAAAAATAGCATCATTTCTATCTTTCTTTCTATCTGAAAATAATAAATCTATATTTCTTATTTTTTTTGAATCACTACCAGTTTTATAATCAATTATCCTATAATTTTCATTTTTTTTATCTACTCTATCTACTAATCCTGAAATATTAATTTTTAAATTATTTTTTAATTTTAACTCTTTAATATATCCTGACTTCCTATCACCTTCTAGATCTACTAATTCAAATGGTGCATACTTTTCATCTAGTGAAATTACTTTTGATATGTAATCTAAGATAATATCAAATAGTATAATATTATTTCCTTCAAGTTTAAACTCATTTTTTTTATTCAATTTAAAATGTCTTTTTATAACATTTTTTAAAGTTCCACTTAAACTATTTTTAAGAATAAAAAAATCATTTGAATTAATTTTCTTATTTCCCTTATCATCAATTAAATTATTATATAAATCTTCTAAAGTTTTATGAGCTATTCTACCAAAGTCAGGTTTTAGTATTTCTGTAGAAACCTCTTTGATCTCTTTGATATTTGCTACGTATTTAAAATAAAATCTTAGAGAACAATCCATAAAGTCTTTTACTCCAGATGGTGACATATATCCACTTTTGTAAAACCTGTTTGATAAAATTTCTATTATTTGTTTAGTCTTATTTATTTCTAGTTTAGGTTTTTTAATTAAATCAAGTTTATCAGATATTGTAACATTATTTAT
>CEQX01008513.1_pt1 | contig 13987 bp, 14 predicted proteins | sample 356261 | NCBI WGS metagenome assembly CEQX01 (sample SAMEA2621076, study PRJEB7988) | marine metagenome | isolation source: saline water (ENVO:00002010), including | reverse complement strand
TCTGTTAGCATACACGACGCGGTTTGAGTTTTTGGAAAGGCGATTACATCTCTAATAGAATCTGCGCCTGTCATCAACATGATCATTCTATCAAATCCAATAGCCAGGCCTGCATGTGGAGGACATCCATGTTGCAAAGCGGAGATTAAAAAACCGAACTTTTCCTCTGCCTCTTCATCATTTATTTTTAATAGATTTAAAACAGTTTGCTGCATTTCTTTATCATGTATTCTGACAGAGCCTCCTCCAAGCTCGGTTCCATTCAAAACAACATCATAAGCATTTGTTAAAGCCGAAAGTGGATCTTTTTTCAGATCCTCAACTGAGCAATTAGGAGAGGTGAAAGGATGATGCAAAGGAGTTAGATCACCAGCCTTGTTCTTTTCAAACATTGGAAAATCTACAACCCAACAAGGAGCCCATTCGCACGTCAATAAATTCAAATCTTTAGCAACAAGGTCTCTCAATGCGGCCAAAGAATCATTAACAATATTGTTTTTACCTGCTCCGAAGAAAACTATATCTCCTTCTTCAACTTCTAAAGTCTTCATAAGAGATTCTAATATAGGGTCTTCAATAAATTTTATAATTGGAGATTGCAGCCCTTCTCTTCCCTTTGTGGGATCTTCAACTCTAATATAGGCAAGGCCCTTTGCGCCGTAATTTCCTACAAAATCAGTATAGTCATCAATTTGTTTTCTAGTTAGAAGTTTACCATTGGGAACTCTTAAAGCAGCAATCCTTGAATCCTGATCATTTGCAGGTTCCTTAAATACTTTGAACTCACAATCCTTGAATAAATCTTTTACTTCTAAAAATTGTAAAGGATTCCTCAAGTCAGGCTTATCTATTCCATATTTAGAAATAGCATCTCGATATGTAATCTTTGGAAAATCGCCCAAGTCTATAGATAAAGTATCCTTGAAGACCTCCCTTATTAGATTTGTGATCAAAGAAATAACATCATCTGCAGTAACAAAGGATAGCTCGATATCAAGTTGAGTGAATTCCGGCTGTCTATCTGCCCTCAAATCTTCGTCTCTAAAACATCTTGCAAACTGGAAGTACTTTTCAAATCCAGAGGCCATAAGTGTCTGTTTAAAAAGTTGAGGAGATTGAGGCAGAGCAAAAAATTGTCCTGGATAAGTTCTACTAGGAACTAAATAGTCTCTTGCTCCTTCAGGAGTAGCTTTTGTTAGCAAAGGTGTCTCGATTTCAATGAAACTCTCCCTATCAAGAAAATTTCTAAGTGAGACAGAGGCTTTTGATCTTAATCTTAAATTTTCCTGCATCTCAGATCTTCGAAGATCAAGGAATCTATACTTCAAACGAGTGTCTTCACCCACTGAAGTATGTTCATCTAGTTGAAATGGCATGGGCAGGGAAGAGTTCAATATTTTTAGGTCAGAAGCCACAATTTCTATTTGGCCTGTTTCAAGATTATCGTTTATTGTCCCTTCTGGTCTTTCCCTTACAGTTCCTTTTGAAAAAATGACAAATTCATTCCTGCAAGACTCAGCAAGAGAAAATGTTTCTTTGGATTCAGGGTTATAGACTACCTGTACTATTCCATTTTCATCACGAAGATCAAAAAAGATCACGCCTCCATGATCTCTTCTTCTATGTATCCAGCCTGTAACGGAAATTTCTTGACCAATTAAGTCGCTATTTATTTGATCGCATTTATGAGTTCTATTCATTTTTTTTAAGAGGATGCTTTTTTGGTTGAAGAATCTTTCTTGTCAGTTGATTTTTTGGATGGTTGACTTTCGCTGTCACTTTTCGCGATATTTTTTTTCTGGCCTGTTTTGAAATCCGTTTCGTACCATCCAGTTCCTTTCAATCTGAAAGATGGAGCAGTTGGCACTTGAACTAAATCGGGGTTTTCTTTCTTGAAATCATCAAGTTCAGAAATTCTCATCTGTTTTTCAAAAATCTCATCAGATTTTTTGTTCTTAAAAATGTATGTTGGCATATATGATTTCTCTACAAAAAGCAGAAATACTTGTTCAAGTTGTAATTATAGCAATTTTAATTATATAGATTCTCTAAAACTACCTATATGTTAGTATTGATAAGGATTCTATGAAAACTTCACAATTAATTTTAGGCACTCAAAGAGAAAATCCAGCTGATGCAGAGATAATTAGTCATCAGTTGATGATAAGGGCCGGTCTCATCAGGCAAGTGTCTTCTGGTATATATAACTGGCTTCCAATTGGGAAAAAAGTACTTCATAAAGTAGAAAACATAATAAGAAGTGAAATGGATAATTCTGGAGCTCAAGAAATATTAATGCCTATGGTTCAACCAGCCTCTTTATGGGAGAAATCGGGGCGTATTGATCAATATGGGCAAGAATTACTGGTCTTTTTGGATAGGCATGAAAATAAGTTTTGTCTAGGCCCTACCCACGAGGAGATCATAACTGATCTTTGTAAAAATCTATTAACTAGCTATAAACAGCTGCCAGTAACCCTATACCAAATACAAACAAAATTTAGAGATGAGATTAGACCGCGTTTCGGAGTAATGAGGTCGAGAGAATTCGTAATGAAAGATGCTTATTCATTTGATCTTGATAAAGAAGGTTTAGATAGAAGCTACTCTCTAATGAAAGATGCTTACATCAAAATATTTGATAGGCTGGGTTTAGACTATAGAGTAGTTAAAGCAGATAGCGGTGCGATAGGAGGTTCAGACTCCGAAGAGTTTCATGTACTAGCAGATTCTGGAGAGGATCTTTTAGCATTTAGTGACAAAAGTTCCTATGCCATTAATGCAGAGCTACTAACAGAACTTCAAGATGAACAAGACCCTTTATCATTGGATGGTAAACCGAGTCCTGATGGCAAAGGCGTGCTTAAGTTGAAAAAGGGTATAGAAGTTGGCCATATTTTTAAGTTGGGAATGAAATATTCAGAAGTCTTAAACTTACGAATACAAGGTGAGGATCGAGATATCTATCCAGAGATGGGGTGTTACGGAATCGGAGCTTCAAGAATTGTTGCTGCCTCGATTGAGCAAAATCATGATGAAAGAGGCATTATCTGGCCTAGGTCCTTAGCTCCTTTCGAAGTGTCTATAGTTGAGGTTAACCCCAAAAAAAATCAAAAGGTAACGAATAAGTGTTTAGAGCTTTATGAACAATTTAAGAATCAGGATATTGATGTTCTCTGGGATGACAGAGATAAAAGGCCTGGAGTTAAGTTCAATGATATGGAAGTCACAGGTATTCCTCTAACAATAATAGTCGGAGAGAGAACTCTTAAAACCGGTGAAATAGAACTTAAAGAAAGGCTTGATGAGAAACCAAAATTAGTTTCCCACCAAGATTTGATATCTTTTATAAAGAGTTAATTTAGCCTCTCGATGATCATTGCGTTAGCTGTTCCTCCACCTTCGCAAATAGCCTGAAGTCCGTATTTAGCCTCTCTTCGCTCTAGCTCATGCAGCAATGTAGTCATGAGTTTAGCGCCTGTTCCACCTAATGGATGTCCTAGTGCCATAGCTCCTCCATTTACGTTCAACTTCTCCAAATCTGCATTTAACTCTTTAGCCCATGCCAACGGTACTGGAGCAAAAGCCTCATTGACCTCGTATAAATCAACATCATCTATCGACATAGAAGCTTTTTCTAAAACTGTTTTGGAGGCTGGTATAGGACCAGTAAGCATTATGACTGGATCATCTCCAGCTAAAGCCAAAGCTACTACTTTTGCTCTAGGTTTAATACCTAGCTTTTTTAGCCCAGCGTCATTAACAAGCATAACGGCGGCGGCTCCATCACATATTTGGCTTGATGTTCCAGCAGTAAGTACACCGTCTTCTGACAAAGTATTTAAGCCTGACAAACTTTCTTGGCTAGCATCGAAACGTATTCCTTCATCTACAGTAACCATTTCTTTATCTCCATTTGGGAGATCACCTTCCACAGGAACTATTTCTCTATCGAAATAACCGCCCTCTGTGGCATTTATAGCCTTTTGATGGCTTGCCAAAGCAAAAGAATCCAATTCTTCTCGTGACATATTCCACCTATCAGCCATCATCTCTGCACCAGTGAATTGACTGAACTGAACACCAGGATATCTCTCGCTAGTGCCCTTACCTCCATATGGTTGACCATGACCTGCCTTAAAGCTGTCGATTACTGCTGCACCTATTGGAACCTGAGACATCACCTCGACGCCTCCAGCTATAACTATGTCTTGTGTCTCAGACATAACTGCTTGTGCAGCAAAGTGGATTGCTTGCTGAGAAGAGCCACACTGTCTATCAACAGTTGTTCCTGGAACTGATTCTGGCAAGGAAGATGCAAGGACGGCATTTCTTGCTACGTTACCCGATTGAGCACCTGATTGACTTACGCAACCAAATATTACGTCATCTATCAGCTCAGGCTTGACTCCAGTTCTTTGAACTATTTCGTCAAGAACCAATGCGCCCAAATCAGTTGGATGCCATTGGCTTAATTTCCCATTTTTCCTTCCACCTGGTGTTCTGACAGCACCAACAATATATGCATTTCCCATAATCTCTCCTTTTATTCATGACTTGAGCAAACTTAATGATTGCTACAGTCGAATCCTATAACAAAAAGTCTTTTATGAGAAAGATAAATTAACTTTGTTTGTCTATTGCTTCTAATACTTGTTTTTCTATAGCTTTCAATAATTTAGGATTCTGCTCTAGAAAATCAATAGCATTAGCTTTTCCTTGACCTATCTTCTCTCCTTCGTAGCTATACCAAGCACCAGCTTTTTCTACAATATCTAAGTCAGCTCCTTTATCTATTAGCTCTCCTAGTCTATTGATACCTTTGTTATAAAGAATTTGAAATTCTGCTTGTTTGAAAGGAGGTGAGACCTTATTTTTTACAACCTTAACTCGCGTTTCGTTTCCAACAGCTTCATCTCCATCCTTGACTGTCCCAATTCTTCGAATATCCATTCTCACAGATGAATAAAACTTTAACGCGTTACCACCCGCTGTCGTTTCGGGACTACCAAACATGACTCCTATTTTATGTCTTATCTGATTGATGAATATAACTAATGTGTCTGACTTTTGGACATTTCCCGTTATCTTCCTCAAAGCCTGAGACATTAATCTTGCTTGAAGGCCAACATGATGGTCACCCATTTCTCCTTCTATTTCTGCTTTTGGAACAAGAGCAGCGACAGAATCTATAACTAATATATCGATGCCACCAGAAGCTACCATAATGTCAGCAACTTCGAGAGCCTGCTCTCCTGTATCAGGTTGTGAAACGAGCAACTCATCAACATTTACGCCTAACTTCTCAGCATATATTGGATCCAATGCATGTTCAGCATCAATAAATGCAGCTGTACCACCTAATTTTTGACACTGGGCAATGACCTCAAGCGTAAGTGTTGTTTTGCCAGAAGATTCAGGTCCATAAATTTCCACTATTCTTCCACGTGGCAGCCCACCTATTCCCAAGGCTATATCCAACCCTAAAGAACCCGTAGGTATCGCTGGAATTTTCTCATGCCTTTTTTCTCCCATTCTCATGACTGTCCCAGAGCCAAATTGTCTCTCTATTTGACCTAGAGCACTATCGAGTTGTTTTGATTTGTCTGCTTCTTTGATATCTGTCACCTTTTTTTGAGCCATAATATTTCTCCGTTAAATATTATCGCATTATACAAAATACTGTATAAATAAACAGTATTATTTATTTATTTTTTCCACTAAATCAATTGCCCTTTCAAGAGCTGTAATAACTGTCTTATGTCTTACTTCGCTCCTGTCTCCTTTAAAAAGAAATGTCTCGCTTATCTCTGATTCTTCATTAAGTTTCCAGGCAATACAAACTGTTCCTACTGGCCTATCTTTTGTACCTCCAGTCGGTCCAGCTATGCCGCTGATAGCTACACCTAAGTTTGCTCTACTTTCTCTAATCGCGCCTCTAACCATCTCTTCAACAACTTCATTACTTACAGCACCAAAAGAATTTAGAGAATCTTTAGAAACTCCAAGGATCTTGTGCTTAGAGATATTCGAGTAAGTAATAAAACTGCAACCAAACCATGCCGAACTACCAGGTACTGAGACTATAGATTGAGATAAAAGACCACCCGTGCATGACTCGGCTGAAGTAAAAAACATATTTTTTTTCTTCAACTTTGTGCCCAGGTCGGTACTGAGAATTTCTAAATTTTTTAGTTCCAAGTTAATGTTTAGTTATTAAAGTATTAGAACAGAAATCTAGTCTTTGTCTAGACAGCAGTTACTGAAATTTTCCTAAAATGGTAAAATAAATCTATGGCATTCATTGTTGGAGATGCTTGTGTCAAATGCAAGTACACAGACTGTGTTGAAGTGTGTCCTGTAGATTGTTTCTACGAAGGACCTAATATGCTTGTCATAAATCCTGACGAGTGTATAGACTGTGCTTTATGCGAACCAGAATGTCCTATTGATGCTATTTTTTCTGAAGATGAAGTTCCTGATGATCAAATTGAGTACATTGAGTTAAATGCAGAACTTTGCACAGAATGGCCGAACATTGTAGAGCAAAAAGAACCACTTCCTGATTCTGATGACTGGAAAGAGGTAAAAGGTAAATTTGAAATGATTGAACGCTAGTCTCTAGCAAATCTACTTATCATTTGGACTAAGACAATTCCAAGAAATATTCCAAAAATTAATCTCCAGGATTCATTCAGATTAATTACACTCTCTTCGCCTAACCAGATTAGCGGTACGCAAAAGATTATCAGTCCAAAAAATATAGCTAACAGCAACTCTCTATTTCTATCGTAAAGGGCCTTTATAACTCTTACTATGCTCATCAAACCAAGAAATGCTCCTATAATAAATAATGATAAAACTGCTAAGTCTAAATCTCTTAAAGCTACTAAAATTGCGTTATAGGATCCCAATAATAGAAGAATAAAACTTCCTGAAATGCCTGGTACAACCAATGCCGTGATGGCTATAAATCCTGAAAAAAATATATACCAAGGGTCCAAATCTATTACATCTCTAGATGGCAAGAAATAAAGAAAACTGCAGACAGTAAATGATATCAATAAGCCCACAACTAAATATCCTGATATTTTTGGTCTCAACGGTTCAATGAAAATTGAACTGAGTAAGATAGAAGAGATAAATGATTTAAAAATCACAGGGTAACCCTCCATAAAATACAAAATCAATGAAGATAAAGCAAAAATTGAGGAAATCATGCCCAATAAGAGGGTCATTAGAAAAGTACCTTTTATGTAGAGCCAAGACTCCACAAAATGTCCTTTTCTCAATAGCAAAAGAAGGTGATAGTCAAAATGGTGTATAGCCTCAATAAGTTTTTCGTAAACTCCGAGAATAAGAGCCAGAGTACCACCGGAAATACCCGGAATTATTTCAGCTATCCCCATAGAAACTCCTTTAAAAAATAAGGATAACTTTTCTCTATCAATTTTTATGATACAACTCCTTTCAATAGTGGAACAAATAAAACATCTTCTATTTGTTCTTCTAAATATTCATTTTTAGACAGTCTTTTCACTAACGTCAGTTTTTGATGATTGCTGTTGCCAACAGGCAATATGAGCTTACCCCCGATCTTAAGTTTATTTTTTAAGCTTAATGGCACTTCAAGCGGAGCAGCGGCAGATAGAATTGCATCAAACTTTTGATCATCTAATTCTCCGCCGTCACCCAATTCGAAATCTACGTTATTGACTCTCAATTGTTTGAGCAATTTTTTTGCTCTTTCATGCAAGGCTTCTATCCTCTCGATGGTTGTGACTTTTTTTGAAAAGACTGATAGAAGATAAGTCTGATATCCACACCCTGTTCCAATTTCAAGAGTATTCTTAAGAGGTACTTCGAGTAGAGACTGTTCAGAAATAAGGCTTTCCGTCATTTTTGCAACAATATAGGGTTGAGAAATTGTTTGTTGATATCCAATTGGCAAAGCCAAATCCTCATAAGCCCTGCTAGAAAGAGCTTCGTCTAAAAATAAATGTCTTGGAGTATCCCTCATTGCCTCCAAAACTCTAATATCAGAGATACCTTTCTCTGTAAGTCTCTCAACTAGTCTCTGTCTGGTTCTTAGAGACGTCATACCTTTTCCTTGTAAGGTTTCTTTGTTAAGGGTCATTTCTTTTCAACGAAAATTTTTGAAGAGATTTATTCTTTAATGAGTAAGTAGGAAAAATTGGAGAGATAGAAACCATATTATTCTCTAGGACGTCTATATCAGTATATTCTTTATTTTTTTCATATTTTCCTCTGTGAGTAGTCCAGTAAGTTGTATTGCCTTGACTGTCTTTTTCAACCTGAGGGGGCAGTCTAGAACCCCAAGAACCTATGGAAGTAATTTTGTATGCCATTAGCTCAGAGAATTCCACATTAGGTGTATTTATGTTTAAAACCAACGAAGGATCGATTTCGTTTAACGAGTAGTTTTCTAATATATCTTGAACTACTTTAGCTGAAGTATGGTAGTTGGGATCCATATATTCCTTTGAGCCAGGTTGATGAAAAGCAGCTGCTGAGATTGCTATTGAAGGGTATTTCAAACCCTTTGCTTCAAGTGCAGCACCTACTGTACCTGAATAAAGAAGGTCCTCACCCATATTTGCACCAAGATTTATACCACTAATAACTATATCAGGTTTCCAAGGCGCTAATTCGTGAATTCCAAGGTAAACGCAATCTGCTGGTTTGCCATTTACGGATAAGAATCCATTGTCATGTTCTTTAACTTTCATAGGAGAGTTAGTAGTGATCGAACATCCAGCGCCACTATTATTTTTCTCAGGGGCTACAACGAAAATTTCAAAATCCTTTTTTAGTTTTTCGTAAAGCACTTCTAGGCCAGGTGCATTAAATCCGTCATCATTTGATAAAAGAATTTTCATTTAATCTTACCTTGTTATCAGAGCAATACAGTTACAAGATATACCTTCAAGTCTGCCTTCGAAGCCAAGTCCATCGGTTGTAGTTGCTTTACAACTTATTCTGTCTAATTCTACTTCCAATAAAGAAGCTATATTTGATCTAATCTTATCTCTGTAGGGCATTATTTTTGGTACTTCGCCTACATAAGTTATATCAATATTTAGTATTCTATAATCATCCTTGTATAGTTTTTTCTTTGTAGCTAAAAGCATTTCTTTTCCTGAAATACCTTTTATTGATTCGTCGCCTGTAGGGAAAAAATCACCTAAATCTCCGTATGCTGCAGCTCCAAAGAGAGCGTCGATTAGAGCGTGAATTATAATGTCACCATCTGAATAAGCTTCAATGGAGTAATCGCATTCAATTTCTATACCTCCAAGTACAACTCCTGAGCCAGGTATTATTTTATGTGCATCATAGCCCTGTCCAATACGCATATTAATTATTAGTTTCTTTCATAAGGTACTCTGCCAATTTTAAATCATCTGCGAGTGTAATCTTTAAATTATTTGAGGTGTTTTTAAATAAGAGAACTTTGTTCTTTAATTCATCAAAAAGTCCTGCTTCGTCTGTAAGAATACTCAAATTCCCTTTGAACTTATCATAAGCATCTTTTAGTGATTGGAAATTAAAAATCTGAGGTGTTTCGGCTCTCCATATTAAAGATCTATCTTGAGTGTAGTTTATTTCTTTTCCATCTTTAGAAAGCTTCAATGTCTCATAACAAGGACTGGCAAATATCATCCCACTGCATTCTGATACAGCGAAGGCTTTCAGAAATTTCTCAACTATATTTTGCTGTAGGCAAGGTCGTGCAGAGTCATGGATCAAGACATCATATGCAAAACCACTAGAAACAAGACTATCGAAACTTGACTTAACTGACGAGGCTCTGTCTGATCCTCCTTTTACAAAAATTACTCTCTCGTCTTTAGCAAGATTATGGTGAAAGTTATCAGAATCGGATATCGCAATCACAACCCTCTTGCACTCTTTAAAAGACAAAAAAAGTTCAAGAGAATAATCAAGGACCAATTTTCCATTAATCTCATGATATTGCTTGGGTAAATAAGACCCAAATCTCTCACCAGAGCCTGCACTAGGTAAAATTACTGCGAAAGGATTTATCAATTTAATTATCTTTTAGATCTTCTTCAAGAGCGTCTTTAAAGACATAGAATGTCTCACCTGGTTTAATCATTCCTAACTCTGATCTAGCTACGCCCTCCAAAGCTTGCTTACCTGAATTAAGCTTTTCTTTTTCTCTATTTAGCTCTTCATTTTTTTTTCTTATTGATTCCGTTTCAACTTCAACTGACACTATTTCCTTTTTTAATATTTCAAGATCATGATTGCTATAATTTCCGAACCAATACTGGTATTGAGTTGCACAAATAATCAGGCCTAAAATAAGTAAGCTTGAAAAATACAAAGGCTGAAGTTTGAAAAACATATAAACGGTCTTTATGATCCCATGCATAGGTCTGACTCCAGCTCAATCATTAATAATCTATTATATTTAGCAACCCTATCAGATCTGCTAGGAGCTCCTGTCTTTATTTGCCCTGAACTAACTCCCACAGCAAGATCTGCAATAAATGTATCTTCAGTCTCTCCTGATCTATGAGAAATAACCGTGGTTAAGTTATGCTTTACTGAAGTATTGATTGCTTGAAATGTTTCGAGGAGAGTACCAATTTGATTAACCTTTATTAAAACAGAATTAGCGGAACCTAATTTTATACCCTTGTTGATTCTATCAGGGTTGGTTACAAACAAATCATCTCCAACAAGTTGAACCGTTGAACCTTTTGTCGCATTAAGCTTCGTCCATCCTTCCCAATCGTCCTCGTCTAAACCGTCCTCAATAGAGCTAATTGGATACTTTGAGCAAAGTTCTTCCATATAGTTTATCATTTCAGATGAAGAGAGTTTTTTCCCCATACCTTCTAGATAATAAATAGAATCTTTATAAAACTCTGTTGCAGCAATATCTAGACATAATGCAACTTGTTCGCCTGGAATAAATCCAGCCTTTTCAATTGATGACATAATCAAATCAAGTGCTTCTTCAGGAGATTTTAGATTTGGCGCAAAACCGCCTTCGTCTCCTACAGCAGTATTTAACCCTTTTGATTTCAATATATCTTTTAAAGTGTGAAAAATCTCAATTCCGGCTCTTAAAGATTCAGTAAAGGAATTGAAACCTCTCGGTTGGATCATAAATTCTTGAAAATCTATTGGATTATCTGCGTGAGCACCTCCATTAAGAATATTCATCATTGGAATAGGTAAGGTAGGCATTACCCTTTCGCCACTTAATTCAGAATATTTATCATTTATAAATTCATACAAAGGTAAATTCTTTGAGTTTGCTGCCGCCTTCGCGGTGGCCAAAGATACCGCAAGAATCGAATTAGCCCCAAAATTGCTTTTGTTATTAGTTCCATCTTCATCAATCATTAATTGATCGTTAGATAAGATGTCTTCAACATTTTTACCTCTCAAAAGGTTAGAGATTTCCTTATCAATTGATTCAACTGCTTTTAAGACTCCCTTTCCAAAATATCTAGTTTTCTCCTGATCTCGTTTCTCATTAGCTTCGTGTTGACCTGTAGAAGCTCCGGAAGGAACCAAGGCGATGCCAGAGATATCACTATCAAGAATAACCCTCGCTCCCACAGTAGGATTGCCTCTCGAGTCAATCACTTCAAAGCCATTAATAGATTTTATTTTCATTAATTTTTTGGGTTAAAAGTTTTTATCAAGTTGTCTAATTGCTTAATTTCTTCAAGAAAAGCTTCCAATTTATCTAGGTGCAAAGCACAAGGGCCATCACAGAGAGCCTTTTCTGGATTTGGATGAGTTTCCAAAAATAAACCTGCCAAACCTAATGACATGCCAGCCCTTGCCAACTCAAGAGCACTAGAACTTCTTCCATCAGCTTTATCGCCCAAACCTCCTGGCCTTTGAAGAGAGTGCGTAACATCAAATATAATTGGTATATCTTGTTTTTTTAACTCAACCATCCCTAACATATCAACAACCAAGTTGTTGTATCCGAACGAAGTGCCTCTTTCACAAATAAGTATATTTTCATTATTAAAGTGATAACATTTTGTAATAATGTTTAACATGTCTGCAGGCGCCAAGAACTGACCTTTTTTTATATTGATAGGTAAGTTAGTTTGGCATGCAGCTTCAATCAAATCAGTTTGTCTGCTGAGAAAAGCGGGTATTTGTATTATGTCTAAAACATCTGATGCTTTTTGTGCTTCATTAGTAGTGTGAATATCCGAAATAATGGGAATGTTATAGTCTTTTTTGATCTCTGAAAGGATTTCAATACCTCTTGTAATTCCAGGGCCTCTATAAGAGTGTATAGACGATCTATTCGCTTTATCATAGGAAGCTTTGAAAATATAAGGAATGTTTAACTCGCTAGTAGCCTTAATACAACTCGAGACTACTTTCTCAATTGTTTTTTCGTCTTCTAGTACATTAAGACCTGCAATAAGAACAAAAGGTTTATTATTTGCTATCTCTATTTGATTAACTTTAACAGTTTTCATTGTTTAATCTTATTTTGTTTTGCCGCTTTCACAAAACCTGTAAAGAGTGGATGTCCTTTTCGAGGATCGGAGGTAAATTCTGGATGAAATTGACAACCTACAAACCAGGGGTGATCACCTAATTCTATGACCTCTACAAGCATTTTATCAGATGATTTACCAACTACCTGAAGCCCTTTGCTCATTAAGAAATCAATGTGATTATTATTCACTTCATATCTATGACGATGTCTTTCCATAATCTTTGAAGTTTTATACATTTTCCTTGTCAAAGAATCTTTCTTTAATATACATTCTTGAGATCCCAACCGCATGGTCCCACCAAGGTCAGAGTTAGAGTCTCTTTTTTCTACCGAACCTTCAGAGTCAAGCCACTCACTGATAAGACCGACGACTGGATATTTTGTTTCGGAATCAAATTCAGTACTGTTTGCAAGTTTCATTTTCGCAATATTTCTAGCGAATTCGATTACGGCAATTTGCATACCTAGACAAATTCCTAGGTATGGAACTAGCTTTGTACGTGCGAACTTTACCGCACATATCATTCCTTCAATCCCTCTCTCACCAAATCCGCCGGGTACAAGAATTGCATCGGAATCTTTTAGTTTGCTACTGACGTTTTTTGAATTTAGTTTCTCCGAGTCAACGTAGTCGATATCTACTTTGAGGTTATTCTTAAAACCACCATGCTTGAGAGCTTCGTTTAAAGATTTATAGGCGTCTGCAAGCTCAGTATACTTCCCAACCATAGAAATCTTTACTGAATCTTTTGGCTCTAGGTCTTCTTTGATTACTTTCTTCCAATCACTTAAATTGGGCTTCTTGTATGACTTCAATTCTAGCTTACTCAAAATAGTTTCATCTACCTTTTGGTCATTAAGTAATAAAGGTATCTTGTATATGGTATCTACATCAGGCATTGAAATTACAGAATGTTCCTTTACATTTGTAAATAATGCAATTTTTCGTCTTTCTTCATCTTCCATAGGTTCATCAGATCTGCAAATTAAGATATCTGGTTGTAAGCCATGAGATAACATTTCTTTAACTGATCTTTGAGTAGGCTTAGTTTTGGTTTCTCCAGCAGATTTGAGATAAGGGAGTAGTGTCAAATGCATAAACAAAGTTTGTTGCGGCTGCATTTCAATTTTCATTTGCCTAATGGCCTCTAGAAATGGTTGAGACTCTATATCTCCAACTGTCCCTCCAATTTCAACAATCGCTATGTCAGAATTACCTGCTCCTTTAACTACCCTTCTTTTTATCTCATCTGTAATATGAGGGATTACCTGAACGGTACCGCCTAGGTAATCACCTTTACGCTCTCTACGAAGAACTTCTTCATAAACTTGTCCAGTGGTGAAATTATTAGATTTCGACATTTTAGAATTCAAAAACCTCTCGTAGTATCCAAGGTCAAGATCGGTTTCAGAGCCGTCTTCTGTAACAAAAACCTCTCCATGTTGAAATGG
>CEQX01096069.1_pt1 | contig 14024 bp, 6 predicted proteins | sample 356261 | NCBI WGS metagenome assembly CEQX01 (sample SAMEA2621076, study PRJEB7988) | marine metagenome | isolation source: saline water (ENVO:00002010), including | reverse complement strand
CGTCTGCAGCTCCACCACCTCGTCCGTTTGAGTAATAATGGAATTTCAAATGATGTCCAAGAAGCCAAGCGGGCTCTCGTTCCTTCAATCCATCTGGATTGGCCCCCATTCGTTCACAGAATTTATTCCAATCGTCCCAATCAAGATTTGATCCGTATCCAAAATAAAGTCGATTTTGTGTCATTTGCTTCCGCTCCCAAGAGCAGTTGGCTTTTATTACTTATTAATACTACCATTGACAAGGTTCGAGAATCTCTTGGCCTTGCATGTAGGATTGCAACACATCAGGAATACGTACACGGCCATCTTCGAGTTGATTCTGCTCAATAATTGCGACAAGTGCACGAGATGTTGCCACGGCTGTTGAATTCAACGTGTGTACCATCGGTTGGTTTGGATGCCCAGGCGTACCGTATCGGATATCCAATCGGTTTGCTTGATAGTCGGTACAATTGGAGCAAGAAACAATCTCCTTGAACGCCTTTGCACCGGGCAACCATGCTTCAAGATCGTACTTGCGTGCTGCAACGGTTCCCATATCACCGGTGCAAATGTTGACCACTTCGTAATGCAATCCGAGTGCATCCCAGAGGTCAACACAGTTCTGAAGCAATTCTTCATGGAGTTCCCACGACGTTTCGGGCGTTGCAATGACGATTTGCTCAACCTTTGTGAATTGATGAACTCGCCAAATACCTCGGTCGGACTGGCCATGTGCGCCGACCTCTCGTCGGAAACACGATGAAACACCAACAATCTTGAGAGGAAGAAGTTCCTCTGGTATCGTTTCTTGCATGTACATTGCAGTCAGTGGATGCTCTGATGTTGCAATCATGTAGTAACCATCTGGATCAATACCGTACATAACCGTCTCAAAGTCAGATAAGTCGGTTACACCCTCGTAGGCTGCACGATTCATCATAACTGGAGGTTGAACAAACGTAAACCCCCGTTGTTGAATAAAGTCCACTGCATAAGCTTGTAATGCCATCTCAAGACGAGCAAGATCACCCTTAAGGAAATAGAATCGGCTTCCTGTAATCTTTGCAGCGCGTTCCAAATCGACCCACTTGTTCTCTTCTATCAGATCGTTGTGCGTCTTTGGTTCGAAATCAAAGGTTGGCTTTTCTCCGTGCAAGGAATGCTTTGTGTTGCCTGATTCATCAGCGCCAGAAGGTACATCTGGATGGAGGAGATTTGGAATGGACATGCGCACAGCATCACGTTCAGAAAGCAAAGCATCTGTCTTCTTTTCCATCTCTGAAATCTGAGCGCCTAAATCTGCAACTTCAGAGAGGATGCGTTGTGCTTCAGCTTCGTCTCCTGACTTCTTCGCTGCACCAATTCCGCGTGCAGCTTCGTTCTTCTTGCGACGCAATTCATTGGTTTCTCGAAGCATCAACTTCCATTGGGTATCGAGTTCGATTACCTTCTCGATGTTGTCGTGGGGAAGGCCTCGTCGATTATGATCGGCACGAATCGTGTCAACCTCGTCTCGGAACAAATGAATATCAAGCATTGTAAATCACCTTAGAAACTGATGTTGAATTGGAACATGGCCCCACCTATCGTCAGTAAACCACCAACAATGTAACCTAAAATCGCACCACCGTTCAACAACGGCAAGCCTGCTTGTGCCTGACCTTTGCCAACGTAATACATCAAAACCGAATATCCAATGAGGCTTCCAACAAGCGTCGTCATGGCCATGATGAATCCGTTATCTCCGCCAATATACTGCAATGTTGAGAGCACGAGCATACCTGGGAAGATGACGTCTCCTAAACCCATCAGCATAGCATCATTGCTCTTTGCAACTACACGCTCTCGTGGCGCTTCTTGCACCGTTTCATTGACCGCATTGGTAGTTGAATCGACAGTAATGCGCTCTGTCCGCATGGAATAGTCCGAATCCTGAGGTGCAACCAAAAGAATGGGCAAATTGAGATTCACCATCGTATCTGCGAGGTCAAGCATGTGCTTGGATTTGTACACCGCCCATGCATCATAAATTGCTGCTGCGATCATAAAGACCATGATCAACGTCGGAACAAAGGAGACTCCGAGCATAACGATTACACCGCCTCCAACCAGTATCCCTACCGTGTTCACCACATACCACTCGCTGTGGACATAGAGTAGAATCATCAGCAAAAGGCTAAACAGCACACCGAGGATGAATGGAATGTCCTCAATAACAAGCCCTCCGACAAGGAACATCGAGGAATCAACAACGCCAGAAGATGTAGCGTAGGAAGCATCGACGTAGTCCGCATTTCCATCGACGTAGGTTGAGGTGATGACAGCAGCGTAGAAGTGAATGGTATCATCATCGACGTCTTGAGCTGTTTCTCCGAACGTTACAGCAACATCTTCACCTTCAGGGACATCGATAATCAATTTCTGAACCATCGACGAACCGTAGAGCAGTCGTGCATCTTTGTCGGTAGTAATCAACAGCTCAGTGTAACCCGTCGCATCAATGTCGGTTAAACGGACATCGCGGATTGCATTTGCGAAATTGTTGATACTTACACGAGATTCTTTGGTCAAAATATCGCTCGCCAGTGGTTTGTATGACCAAGCAATCACATCGCCATCATTGGCTCCCAGAACAATAAGTTGCTCACCACCGGTTGCGTTTTCCATGGCAATGTCAGCCACATTGGAATAGCCGACATCCATGGAAGAAAATCCAGCATCGGACTGTGCTTCGATGAGAACTTGCACGGGTTCGTAAACATCTTGACCGAATGGGTCTGGAGGTGTCGTGGATTCATTTAGAAGTATAACGCCTGCATAGTTTTCGGTGACAACCAAAAGATGCTCTTCGTCAAGGAGTTCTGCTTCGATAAGATCGTAAACCTCTAATTGACTTGGTAGTTGCCAAGTCGCTTGTTTGGTCATAACATTCGGGAATTGCTCAAAGGTATTGAATCGGTGAAGTCGATCGCCACCATCGACAATGTATACAGCATCTTCCGTCTCTGTTGCCAATTCACAGCCCAAAGGAAGAATTGGTTGCACGTTTCCATCCTCATCAACCTCAAGGCATTCGTAGGATGATTCGAGCGTTCCATCCGAGAGCGAAAGTGTATGAATCAGGTCGAAATTGTTGATGGTTACGGAGTCGGGACCAGGGACAACAACAAGTTCAGAATACTCGCCTGCTCTATCTCCATGTGGGATATCTGTTACCCAAATTGGTTCATCGGAGCCCCATTGCATCAACCGAACGGTGTTGATGATTTCACCAGATACATTGGTTCGAGTCGAATCAAGATATTGATCCATTCCAATCTCTGTAAGATAGGTCGCGTTTGTTGTTTCTGTTGAATCGTACTCGAACGGAGTTACACTGTCATCAACCATGATCTGATGAGCCAATGGAACGTTGGAATAGAGAAGTGCAATGAACAGAATACCCATAATTCCGTACTTGATGATCCACTCTTTCTTGTATTTTGCAAGCATCAAGATTACGGCTGTAAATATGAAAATCATGATCAATTCAAGGCCAATGTAGCGCAACTGGGAAGATCCGGCTTCGCCAAATGCCTGCAAACCTGCCTTGTCGTACCAAGGACGAATGTAGATGGCGAGGAAAATGGTAACAACGAACATACCGGCCATTCCAATCATGGATGGAAGTTGGCGGCGAAAGTCCCCCCCGACGTCGCTCATACCACCTCCACACATGAACCACATTTGAGCGCATCGACGCTCAACGAGACAATCGCCGCATCGCTACACCTATGAGAACAAGACGTAAGGCGTAACCGAGGTCGATGCAATCCGATGTTCGTCAATGGCTTGCAGAGAGCAAGCATCGCGGGATGGAATTGGGCGTCAGGCGCGTCTTTTCTGCTCATCAGGAATTGATACAATCACCGTATTCCAGTACCATCATTCATATTGCTGGAAGCAATGGAAAAGGCACATTATGTGCAACACTGGCCGCTCACTTGAATTGCCTTGAACATTCAACAGTAATGTTCACGTCCCCTCATCTCATTGAAATTGAGGAACGGGTTCGAATCGATGGACAACCTCTTGATGCTTGCACATTTGATCAATTCCTGTCCGAAATTCGTGATGTTGAAACATCGTTACAAATCAGCTTAACCTTCTTTGAGATCACTTTCTTGGTAGGATGTCTCTGTGCGTACAGAAACAATGTCGACTATTTCATCGTCGAAACTGGACTCGGAGGTCGTTACGATGCAACCCGTATACTCGCTGCAGATGTGAGTGTACTGACATCATTAAGCCTTGAACATCGAGATATTTTAGGCAATACTTTGGCTGAAATTGCTGCAGAAAAGGCTGCGATTGCACGCCCTGACAAACCATTGTTGGTCCGACATGTCGACGATGAAGGTGCAGTCCTTGCTATTGAACAAGAGGCCGTTGTGGCTGGTCGAACAGAATTGGGAGAACTACGACAACCAGCTCATATTGAATGGGTGTATGTGGACAATACTGTTGCATTTGACGAGGAGGCGCGTCTTCTTGCTGAGGCGATTTTCGACTCACTCGGGCTTGAAACAGAAACGTTGGGTCAGACGATGATGGCCTTGAACTGGCCCGGGAGATTTCATGAAGTTTCTACGCCTTGGAACGGCTCAATCCTTTTCGATGCGGCACACAACCCAAGTGGGCTTGCTAAAGTGATACCTCAAATCAATGACATAATACGAACCAAGCAACGCTGGACCCTCGTGTTTGGCTGTACGCCACAGCATGATTTGGTTGCTTTTTCCAACCCCCTGGTTGACCTCTGCAGTCAACATCCTCCACAATCGGTTGTACTCACCAAGCCACAACATGGACGTTATCCAGCGGTTCGTTTGGATGATCTTGAAACACTGAATTGGCCATCAGCAAGCAAGGTTTTCCAGCGAGAGAACGCAAAGGATTCGGCCGCTCTACTCAAGCAATCGGAACCTGAATATTGCCTTGTAATTGGTTCATTGTACCTTGTGGGAGAAATGTACGAATCTATGGGATTCTCTGGCTCGAGTGTCATGGACTTGTTTCCTGCAAACACTCAAAGGGATGAAGCCTAACCCAAGGTTGGTTAAGATGAGCTCGAAGTGGGATGTCCGGTTTCTTGAATTGGCTAACCACATAAGTTCGTGGAGCAAAGACCCATCCACAAAGGTTGGATGTGTTGTTGTTGGGGCAGACCGAGAAATCCGTTCAACTGGGTTCAACGGTTTCCCTCGAGGCATCGAAGACTCAGAAGAACGATTGGCAGATCGGGAAGAAAAGTATCCCTTGATCTGTCACGCTGAAGAGAACGCAATTATGCATGCTGCTCGAATTGGAGTTTCACTCAAAGATTGCACGGCATACGTAACATGGCCTCCATGCACACGTTGTGCACGTTCTCTTATTCAGGCAGGTATCGTAGAAGTCGTTTACATCGGTACATCCGATATCCCGGAACGTTGGATTGATGATTTTAATCGCTCAACAAGCATGATGAAAGAAGCAGGCATCAAGGTACGCAACATTGTAATCGAATGATTTCACCAAAACCTTCGGGTTCTAGCGTATTCAATTTCTGCGTGATGAATTGATTGAAGCAAACTGTCCATGTTGTTGTTGTGACCTTTTCGTAGAATACGTTGTGCAGTGGCTTCTCCAACGCCTCGTGCCATAAGACTGACCACAGCGTGGAAACCGTGCGTTTTGATGAGTGAAGCGTTTCGAATCATTCGATTCCTGTCGCTTTCCTCCTCTGAGGCAACCCATCCTTCGAGCATCTTCTCGAGGCCTTCTCGTGCGCACACTAGCATTTGCCCCTGACAAGATATGCATTCTTTAGGGTTCTTGAGTTCAGGATAACGCTCAACTCTAAATCGACGAATTGCTCTACATTTCAAGCAACAAAGTACTGCTCGTTCATTCATCAATCGGAGACGTAAACGTGCCCGTACTGCTTCATTGTCCCAATTAGGTAACAACAAGTCCCGTTGACTGCGATCGGACAATCCGAGTGGGCCTGTAGGTGTCACAACAACATCGAGAAGACCCGATTGAATGCCCCTCAGAATGTCCTTGGCCCCTTCAATGTCCATTCGCTCAAAGTAGAGTTTGTTGAGAACTTCCTCGAGAACAATGGTACCACGATACTTTCTGACCAAAGCAGTGAGATTGATTTTTCGAGGGTCAACCCCATGTTGGAGGATTCCGAACGTTTTCGCAACTTGGGCAAAGCGCCAGCGGACTTGACGAGAATTCGGTAGAGTGACCGAAAGAAGACCCTCAATCCCATCCGCAGGCAACTCATTGAGCCAATCGACGACGTCTTCCGGTTCAAGATCCGATCCAGAGAGATGGAGTCGGGTTGGCTCAACCATCAAACCACCCCATCGTCCGGTTCGGGTTGATGCCATTGCGAGCAACAGATGCCCAATGGTTTCGTTGATTAGAGTGCCTTGACACATGTTGATGACCAGAGCCTCTGAACGGCGTTCGATGGTTATGGTTTGTTGATCAGGAAGCGCTTGTGTCGCATCGATATGACGTGTTATGGTATCTGCAAGCATTCCAAGCGCTTCTCCATCGATTGGGTATGATGTGAGAGGATGACCATCATGAGCGAGTAGACCTGCAACATCGATTTGTTCGCGCTCATCGGGTTCAATCAAACCAAAGTCTTCTGCAACAAGTCGACGGAGCCTACCTATGTTTCGAGCAACAATTGCAGGAACTGGTGGAAGTTCACCTACCCATGTAGGCGCCTCACCTTGAATTGACACTGGGGCGACCAAGACTTCGCTTTGTTCTGGGTCTGCATCAACAATGGTCCAAGTGCGCCCCGCCATAACGAACTGACGGATGCGTCCGTCCTCTTCTTCACCACTTCCATTGAGTTCGAGAACAAATGCTTCGTCGACGTTTCCAATGGTTCGACGTGTTACAACGTCACGAACTCTGTACGATTGCTTGTCAGGAATCATTGACAGATGATGTTCAACCCATCGACGGGTTCGTCCAGCGGATGCAAACCATCCGTGTTTGAATTCAGCAGGAACAGGCATTCGCATACCCTTGTATTGGGCTGGAATGTCTTCGTCGGCTACATCGTAACGTGGCAACTCATCAGGCCATATCTCAGCATCTGCGATAGCTTCCTTGGCGGCGAGATAGAGGTGTTTCGGCCACCGATACCAGGGTGTTTCATCCGGAGTTAATGAGTAACGAAGTAGCCATCGATCGGACAGAACAGCAAGAACGTTCTCGGTATCTTTTCTCGTCCAGTCCTCAAACTGTTCCGTTTTCGAAAAGATTTCATGGACGTCATCGATTCGAACCACCTTGAAACTGTGTGCCATAAGCATGATTTGGTTTGCAGCAATGCTGTATGGGCGATTTCTCCATTCGACATCTTCTATTGATCCAAGGTGTGAGCGATGTGCTACAACCGCTGACTCTGCAATACCATCAATCTCCCATGCCAAGAGATGGCCACGGCCGATTCCACCGATTCTGTGGTCTGCACGGCCAACACGCTGAAGCATCCTATCGACAGATCTCGGACTTTCCAGCTGGACGATTTTTCGGATCGAACCAACATCAATACCCAATTCAAGGCTGGAGGTACAAATCAAGGCCTGAAGGCTTCCGTTGCGTATGTTTTCTTCCATCTCTTGTCGTGTTTCTGCTGCAAGGCTACCGTGATGGACTCCTATCGTAAGTTGGGGTGCCATCGTCTGCAAGCGCTGAGCAACCGTTTCAGCGGCGTTTCGACTGTTGACAAATACGAGGCAAGGAGGGTCCTTTTCGACGATTTCGCTCAACAAACGAAACGTGGCGTGTGCTCGAGGCGAGAGTCGCATTTCCATGGCTCCAACTTCATCCTCTGGAAGAGGAGATGCTGTTTCAACGGTCAATACTGTCGAACGCTCTGCAGGAGCAAGAATGGGTTGACAAGAATCTCCAGAGATCCATGAAGCAACCTGTTCAGGATTACCAACGGTTGCTGAAAGGCCGATCTTCTGCAACGTTCGTCCGCACAATGCTTCAAGACGTTGCAAACCCAAGCGCAATTGCCAGCCTCGTTCATTTGCGGCCAGATCATGAACCTCGTCGATAATCACAGCTTGTACTGATGAAAGCATGGCTCGTAGTCTGTGTCCTGTAAACATCAATTGGAAGGTTTCTGGTGTTGTAACAAGAAGATGGGGTGGCCGTCGAGTCTGTCGTGAACGTTCATTTTGTGGCGTATCCCCATGTCGGAGGGCAAATCGCAAATCGAGAGCTTCGCTCAATTCTGCAAGCCTGCGGTCGACGTCCCGATTGAGCGCTCGTAACGGTGTTATGTAGAGAATTGAGAGCGGTTTCCATTCCTCAACTTTGCATCGATGGAGGAGAGGTAGGACTGCAGCAAGTGTCTTTCCCGAGCCCGTTGGGGCGATGAGTAGGCGTTCATGTCCTTGAATGAGTTCAGGTAGTGCTTGGTCCTGAACGGGTGTTGGTTCCCATCCACGCTCGGACAAGAAAGCCTGCAGTTGTGGATGCAGGAGGGAAAAGACATCCGACATACTCTCCCCACCCCCGCGGAGTAATCTGTCTGCCCACCCTTCTTGAGGATTTGTCATTCAAATGGCTGACTCAATCGTCGTCGTCATAATCGTCGTCGTCGTCATAATCGTCGTCGTCTTCCCAATCCATTTCTTCATCTTCTGCGAAGGCACCATCACCAAGATCGACAGCGGTTCTGCTTGCCACGGTTGCAACAAGTATGAGAATCAAAACAGTTGAAACTGCGAAAATCCATGCCAATGGATGCTCACGCGGTGAATCCAACCATCCGAGATATTGGCCGTAAGCGATGTTAATATCGTGCTCAGCGGTGTTGTCGTTGTCGTTGACTTCGACCAAGAGATTACCGTAATCAACTTCCACGCGTACTCGGTCAACGTTTTCGACTTGCCAATCGACTGTTACAGGTACGCTTTCGCCTCCTTCAACACCAACGATGGCCTTGACATCAAACGGTTGATCCGAGTCGCCTGCAAAGAATGCAACCTTGAATTGTGATGTTGTTGAACCACCGTTATTGATGACTGTTGCAGTGATTTCAATCTCAGTTCCAGGAGAAACATGGTCATCGGAAACGGTGATTGACTTCACTCGAAGTTCAGGGCCTACTGCACCCAATCGCACCCATTGTCGCTCGAAGTCTGTATCATCGAATGCCAATTCAGGAATAGGACTTGCTTCCGAATTGGAGACAACAGGGAATTGATTTCCTGCAGCATCCCATCCGGTCATGTAGAATCCTACGAAATCTCCTGATTGTGGAATGATTGTCCCACCAGCAGTGATGTCCACTTCACCCGTCCAGTAGACGGTTTGGCCGTCTTGTTGCATACCGAGGAGAGATGAGCCTGCTCCAATGGTAACTGTTCGGGTTTGGTCGCGCATTACCCAATGAATCATTTGTTCAGAACCGGTCAAATCAGCATCTTCCGAGCCTTGGAATTCTACGTAGATTGAAGAGAGATCGTTTGAAGGCGATACATCAATCACATTTAATGGAGCGATTCGACGAACAACACGAGGTGAGGCATCATCGACGATGACACGTAAGGTGGTTGAAACAAGAGTCCCGGTCATATCCTCACCACGGCCAGGAATGTTGGTGATTGAAATCAAACACGTCCGTGTTGGCGAAGATTGGAGGGTCTTGGCTGAATCTAGCGGGACTTCGATGAGGTACTCTCCATCGTTGGTTAGTGAACCATCGCTCCAGAGCTTTTCACCGTCGAAGACCTCGACAAGTATGCCAACGTCTCTTGGTGCAGGAACATTGCTTCCCTCGTACACAACTCGGCCACTGAAGGCAAGTCGGTCGTCCTTGCGAACACGGGTACCGTCAGCGACAGGGCCCGTTCGTGGTTCGCTTACATCTTCAACGATGTAATCGGTTGGTGAGAGGGTGAAATCATTTTCAACTCGGAAAGTATGTTCGAGAATAAGCAATTCGCGGTCTTCTTCTGATCCACGTTCTTTGAACAGCAACGCAAGATCTCCCATTTCTTCATCAGGCCAATCCCATGCAAAGACAAAGTCGTATGTGACGATAATCCATGGAAGACCAGATTCGTTAGTCGTTTCTCTCATACTGCTGCTCGGCAAGAGGTGAATGTACGTGCTCTCGCTCCAGAAGGTGTTGTTCAGACCGGAGTATGAGATCCGCTGAGCATCTCGGCTTGGGTTTGGACCTTCAAAGTCAAACACCAGTGAAATATGCTCAAAGTCAATTGCTGTGTTGGCATCAATAAAGCCTACAGTGATCGATTGTTCAAGTCCTGCAAAGACGGGTTGATCATCGCTGTGTCCAATCCATTCCAGACCGGTGAAGATAGCTTCCGAATCCTTTCTTGTTTGGAAGGTAGCATCGTCGAAATTGAAACCTGCACTGGATTGGAGATTGTACAAGACGCCCTCATCATCGTATTGCGTGTAGAAGACAGGGTTGCCTGCTTGGTCACCACCCGACCAGTAGTACGAAACACGACCCATGTTTGGATTCCGAGAATGGTCAATGGTGGTCATAAACCACTTGGATTTACTGTCGGTCATGTTGGTGACACGCTTGCTTGCATATTCGGAGTCATCAGGAATACCGTTTCGATTCAAATCGTGATCGGCCTCCACCCAATACATGAGCGTTAACTCCATTGGAACACCGATTTCATCATGAACAAGGATTCGAACATCTTGATTGTTAACTCCTGCCTCATAAGAACCGTCAGTTGGAGATACAATGACTCGCTCTGGTGGTGTTGCATCCACTCGGAAGGTACGGCTCCAGTCTGAATTCGGGGCCATAACATGGGTTGGATTACGCTCGTTGTACGTTTGAACCTCGTAATTCAAACCGTCGGGTACGTCGATGTTGGGAGTTACCACACTGATAAAGAACGAACCGTTGTTGTTGGTCGTATCCCGTGCAGTTGATTCAACCCATCCGTTTCGTGAAACACGAACGTCGAATGCGCTGTCAAGAGGAGCGTCATCGGTATCCATGAACCACATGGCGCCCTGGAAGTGCAAGGTTTCGCCTGCGGCAACCCATGCGTTGTTTGGTACATCGTCTCGGACGAGATCGCCTTCGTTATCACGGACCTTCAACCATCCCAATCCGAAGGTTCGGTTGACGTCTAAGCCTTCAGTGGTGATCAAATCGAGTGGTGAGAAACCTGCAGAACCACTGTCATCAAGACATCCAGTCTTGAATCGGACGTTGTTTTGATCTGGGAAGTCACTGGTGATTCGGAAAAGCCAGTGAATTTCAAGAATGCTGTTGTTGAGAATCGAGTATGAGTTACCGTCCATGACTACGTATCCGTTTGGATCATTCGGTGATGGGAATACATCGCCGTCTTGCCAAAAGAGCGTCGGATTGACACCTCCAGAAGTGGTCAAGAACGTTAGAGTGGCTTCTCGAATCTTTGTAGCGCTTTCTCCCACGATGTGGCGCGTTACAACCTCGTAGGGTTCGGTACGCTCATGCAGGATTTCACCTTCTGGAATGGTGATTTCTAGATTCACTGTTTGTACGGTGTAAGTTACGCTAAACGATGTGAGAGTTAGAATCCCACTGGTTTCGGAAGTCAAAGTAATTGGAATATCCACGAATCCTAATCCTGTATCAGGAATACGGTCATTGAATGCTTTGATCATTGGGTTTGTTGCTCCTGCAGCGTTGATGGTTTTTGTTCCTATCAACGGACCGTTCTCTTTCCATCCTACTGTTGGGTTGTTTGGGGGACTAAATTCCTCTGGAATGTCCCATTGAGATTCGTTGATTTCAGGGTATTCGATTTCAAATCCGGGGTTTTCTGGGGCATTGCTGTGAAGGGCAACTTGTATATCTTCCAATACCGCTGTATTTGCAGAATTGCTCGTTGAGAAGGAAACCTTGAGACAAATATATCCATAATTGCTTGCTGATGAAAAGTCCTTGGTTTGACCTGATTGTGTGTACGTAGTCAATCCGTTACTGCAGAGGCTCGATGTACTTCCTCCCAGTTGTACAGTGATTGAAGTGCCCGTCGGAACGGTTGAATTGTAGTGGATCGTTGCAGCAACGATCGATGGGAAACCGTTTACACTTGAATAATAATTTGAGCGGAGATAAAAGTTACCGCTGGTGTAGAAATTCGTAGTGTATTGCAATGTAATCTGATCGAGGATGGGCGTCACTGTGGAGGTGCCAGTGAGGGTCGCCCGCCAGGTGATTTTGTTTCCACTACTCGCAAATGTTTTGATTGAACCAACCGATATGGATTTCCACGTCACACCGTCATCATTTGAAACATCAACAGAAATCGAAGTTCCTGATGGCATGTAACCAATTGCACTCTCAAGTTTAATTTGGTCTACAGCTCTAGTCGAAGTTGTGGTTTGACCGTATACCGTTGTTGTTGTCGATGAAGGCGTTCGGCTATCGAAAACTGAACCATCACCCCACATGTGAATCTTCCTCTGAACAGAGTTGCAGTAGGATGTATAGTAGCACGAATAGTAGAGTTTACCTTCATCATCGATTTGCGTCATTCCATAATGACCGCCATTGGGCATTTCTTGAATACCCATCTTGTCGATGTTGAAACCGTTCATTGTGAAATGGTGATGTCGAGATCCTTGAGGGTTGTATTCGTTAAAGATGATACGAGGTAAGTCAACGACCAAACCTGAATTTGGGTTTCCTGCTGTTGAGGTGGTCTTGTAATTGTAATCCGTTGCAGTCCCGAGCGACCATGTAGAGTTGATCGACCTTGGGTTGCTTGGGTTGACCTCCATGAGGTATCGGTTGTAAGTTGGATAGGTTGAGGAATCATAGTAACTGACAAACATCTTACCCGTGTCATCATCAAAGTCAACTCCTGTGAGATAGTAGGGGTATCCGTAGCTGTAGTAAGTGGAACACTGCCATTGTGTTTTGGCGGTGTTTAGAGTCCATTTTGTGAGGTAGTAGTAGGAGTAGGAAACGGTCCAAATGTCACCGTTTGAATCCACTGCAGCATCGTACCAGTAACTCGAAGCCGTCGAGGTGCACCCTGATGTGCTGATGCTCGCTGTTCCCAGAAGAGCCCCGGTTGTAGCGTTGAATCGTTGAATGGTTGGAGCAGTATACATCGATGTGCCTGCGTATCGAGTTGCATGGATTTCGTGTTCCGAAACAGGCACGACGATTCCACGGTAATTCCATGCAGTGGATGAGGATACCGAAAGGTCGGTGAATTGTTTGGTTATGCTGTTGTATCCTTGATCGCCCAAAGCAACAAATTGGCCAGTCGAGTTGATGGTTGCAGAATTCGCATTGGAGAGGTCGTTGCTACTTCGGAAGTTGACGACGTTGTTGGTCGGATTGCCTCGAAGAGCAATCTCGTCGTCAGCGGTCTCGAGGTTGGTTCTTGATCCGTATGCGAAGGTACCTGTTTGCTTGTTCGCCCATTGACCCGTTCCTGCGCCGCCGAAGTCGCTGTTGTCAGTCAGATTTGACCAGGTTGTTGTGCTCGCTTCTCCAAGGAAATTGAATTGTGCAGACGTTACCTCCGCACCGTACGGAAATGTGATGACTCCAGCAGACCCACTTCCTTGTCCGCTGAAGGTTTTTGTATAGGACGTAGTACCGTCTTTGAACTGTGTTTGAGTGGTCGCGGATGATGCCAGTGGAGCCATCACTGAAATGAAGAAAATGAGAACGAGAAAAACGGCTTTCCGCATAGTGTACACATCCACTACCTGTTACTATCTCCATATAGCATAAGAACGCATCGGCTACGGGTCATCGCTCAATTTTCCGCAATTGTCTTGAAGAGCATCGCTCATAGGTGTCGTTGAGGGGCAGTAATGGCAGGTGTTTTTTCTCGATGGTGGGCGGCTCAACATGGACGACAGTACTCGATTTTAGCAACACTCTTCGGGGCGTTTCTCATTCTCTTCTTGGCTGGCTTGTTCCAACTCCTGTTCCTGCAGGACTCCGCCGATTGGGG
>CEQX01149351.1_pt1 | contig 14072 bp, 14 predicted proteins | sample 356261 | NCBI WGS metagenome assembly CEQX01 (sample SAMEA2621076, study PRJEB7988) | marine metagenome | isolation source: saline water (ENVO:00002010), including | reverse complement strand
CCTTCGGATTACAAATCCGATGCACTACCAGCTATGCTACACAGGCGCTAAACTGCCCGAGACACTTACCCTTGATGAATGAAACGGATAGAAAACAAGAACAAAGATGGGTTCATCGGGATAAAATTTGAACAAAAGCAAGAGACAAGTCAAAGAACAACGCTGCATTCGGCTGTCTATGGACCCAGATGCTGGTGCGGGATTACTCAACCCCTATGCTCAGACAAAGGTAGGAAATGACACTATATTTGCATGGTGGGCAAGGTACCAAGAAGCGGTCAAACAAGGGTTCGATGCGGTTAACGGAACAATCGGAGCGTTGCTCGAAGATGATGGTTCTTTAGCGATCAACCACGTAGTCGAGGATGCAATTCGCGTTGCTCCTGCTCTTGAAATTGCTGCATATGCTCCACTGAAAGGACTTCCCTCCTTCCTCGACTTAGCAAAAACTCTTGCGATGGGCGAACACCGAGAAGCACTCGAAGAACTCGGAATATCAATGACTGCTACGGCAAGTCCGGGTGGTTCGGGTGCACTGTACCTTGCGGCTGCCAACTTTGTAAATCGTGGCGATAAGGTGTTGCTTCGTGACCGACATTGGGGGCCATACAAAGGATTCATCACGGGATGTGGGCTTGACTTTACTACATTCCCGCTCTTGCCTGAATCAAAAGAAACACAATATCCATTTGTTGACATTGAAGGTTTCAAGACTGAGCTTGCAGCACTTTGCTCAACACAAGATAAGGTGATGATTTGGTTAAACGATCCTGCACACAACCCAACAGGTGTCTCATTAACCGCAGATGGAAGAATGGCATTCTTGGAGGCCGTAATGGAAAGTGCTTCTTCCAACGAGCATGTTGGACACACGTTACTTATCGACGCAGCATATCATTTGTATGCAGAAGAGCCGCATGGCTGGGGACAAACAATTCGTGAAGCGATCGAAGAAGGCTGGCCTTGGACTGAAAACCTACTCTTGACATTCGCAATCTCCATGTCGAAATCACATACTGTTTACGGATTACGAACAGGCGCTCTGGTCAGTATCCACCCCGATGCAGAAGTCACAGAAAAAATCGCCACAGTGATGGGAGTGACAGGTAGGCAAACTTGGTCAGCTGCTCCAAGAGTGGCCCAATTCACAATCAGCGAAATGCATTCGACTCCGGAAGGTGGTGAAGCATGGGGCAATGAAAGAGACCGAATGAAAGATTTGCTCGTTACGCGTCGCAACCTTCTGAAGGAAACTTGCGAGCAACTCGGTGTACCACTCAACCCTACACATGATGGTTTCTTTGCTTGGTTGGAGCACAGTGAACCTGAAGCAATTGCTGAAAAGTGTGCTGAACAAAATGTATTCCTCGTACCTCTCACTGGTGGAATCCGAATAGGACTTTGCGCAGTTCCTCTTGAACAAATACCTCGTGTTTCACAAGCACTCGCAAATGCGCTTCAATGAGGATTTAGCATGCAAAAAGTCCGTGAAAACTTTCTGATTGCAAGTGTTATTTGCATCACTGCGGGTGCGTTCTTTAGCGTTGCAAACATTATGTCCCTAGCCGCAACCATTGGATTAAGTGGCATTGTTCTTTTTCTCTTGGGAATGAGTATAAAATCCAACCAAGGTTTGTCTCAAGAAGATATCCTGAACTGGACTCCAGATTCTACTCAACTACCTGATGCTGGAAGAGTCATGTATCGCGTCGATGTTACGCTGGATGAACCGAAAAAGTGCACCGTGTTGTGTGGTCCATGTGGTCATTTGGAAACACTTGACACCGACCGTCCAGTCGCATACGTTTGTCCTGCATGCTCTGTTCTACTCTGGGATGAAGAGGAATAATTGCCGAGGAATGAGAACCCGATAAAAGGTATTCTTGACACACTCATGTTCCACAGAATTGAAGGGCATGAATCATCACGAAGCAACATGGACGCAGATTCCTTGCTCAATCCGGAGCGGAGGATGTTACGCGTAATGCAGTCAAGAGGACAGCATAAATGGACTCTTGATGAAATCCTTACTGCCTGTGATTGGACAGACCAAGCTGTGGCTGTTGGTGCAGGACATGGACTAACAAATGCTGGTTTTGTCAAGACAAATGAAACGAATTCAGAAACCATCCGACTCGCCGAGAAGGGGCGTAATGCCGTCGAAAATGGATTACTTGAAGCACGAATTTGGAAATGGATTTCAGAAACAGATTCTCCGAATATGGGTTCACTGCAATCGCAATTTGAACGTCATGAAGCAGGTCCTGGTGTAGGACTGCTCAAGCGACTTGGAGTTCAACTCGACGGTGGAATATTTATTTCAGAAAATCCATCTGCAATTTCTTCTGAGATTCAAGCACGCAGTACTTTTCTTGCTCATTTACCTGCATCACCGGATACACTCGAGAAAGAAATGCTCGAACATTTCAAATCCCGACGAGGACTCATCGAATCGGTCATTACAACCACGCGAACATGGTCAATTACCAAGAAGGGAAAGGCAATCGATTCAGAAGTTCTCACTGAAAAGCAATCAATCAGTGAAATCACCACGGAATTACTGCAGTCCGATGCTTGGAAAGATGCTGACTTCCGTCCGTTTGATGTGACCTTGGAATCAGCGACACCACGAACTGGTCGCAGCCATCCAATGCAGGCACTCATCGAACGAGTTCGGAGCATTTTCTTGGAGATGGGTTTTTCTGAACTTGTTGACGATTATGTTCAAACCGCTGGATGGAACATGGATGCGTTGTTCATACCGCAAGATCATCCTGCCCGAGAAATGCAAGACACGTTCTATCTTGAGAACCCACAATCAATTGACTTGCCCAAGCATCTTACTGACGCTTGGGGAGCGATTCACGAACACGGCGGCGAAACCGGTTCGGTTGGTTGGGGTGGAACATTTTCGGCTGAGACCTCCAAGAAAGGTTTGTTACGAACACACACGACTGTAAACACGATTCAGTATTTAGCGGCAAATCCTAAGGAAGCCTGTCGTGTCTTTTCAGTAGATCGAGTATTTCGAAAGGAAGCCATTGACAGAACACACTTACCTGAATTCCACCAAATTGAAGGAATCATCATGGAAGAAGGGGCGAATTTACAGATGCTCGTTACAACGCTCAAGACCTTTTATGCAAAAATGGGTTATCCTGAGGTTCGTGTCCGACCAGCATATTTCCCATACACAGAACCAAGCCTTGAGATCGAAGTGAAATGGCGCGGGAAATGGCTGGAGTTGGGCGGGGCTGGTATTTTCCGTCCAGAAGTAACAGAACCTCTCGGGATTTCATCACCAGTTTTAGCTTGGGGAATGGGGCTTGAACGACTCGCAATGTTGGTCCTCGGTCTCGATGATATTCGCCAACTGTACATTTCTGACATAGAATGGCTAAGAAACCAGCCGATTCTTTGAACGGCGTTGAAAGTCAATGGCGAGACTGGCCTGTTGTCTCTCTTTTCATCAATCGGGTATTTAGGCAAAGAGAATTGAGGCTCTCATGCAGTCAACAGCACACGCCTAAAAGTTGACGAGCAAGTGAATGTGAATACAATGTCAGACTTTCAATCTCTTGGCCTTTCGAACACATTACTCCGCGCTGTCGAATCAGAAGGCTATGCGACTCCAACTCCGGTGCAACAACAATCCATTCCGCCTTTACTCGAAGGACGTGACGTCTTAGGAGTTGCACAAACCGGAACAGGTAAAACCGCAGCATTTGCCTTACCTGTTCTTCAAATTATGAATCGAAACAAGCCACAGGGTAAGCGATTTATTCGGGCATTGATTCTCTCCCCAACGCGAGAACTTGCTGCGCAAATAGATGAGCGATTTGCTGCATACAGTGAAAATATGGACCTGAAACACCGCGTGATTTTTGGTGGGGTCAATCAAAACCCTCAAGTTCGTGCTTTGAAAAAAGGCTTGGACATTTTAGTTGCGACCCCGGGTCGATTACTGGACTTGATTGGGCAAGGGTATGTTGACATTACGCAAGTCGAATTTTTCGTTCTTGATGAAGCGGACAGGATGCTCGACATGGGATTCATTCGTGATATCGAGAAGGTTATCAAAATCTTGCCAAAGCAACGCCAAAATCTGCTTTTCAGTGCAACAATGCCGAAATCTATCGCTAAACTTGCTGGAACATTCCTCAAGAATGCAGTCATGGTTGATGTGAGTCCGAAAGAAATGACAGTTGACAGAATACAACAAAAAATAATGTTCTTGAGAAAAGCAGACAAACGTCGATTGCTCGTTCAAATCATCAAAGAGGAGCGTGTGCATTGTGGAATTGTATTTACTCGCACAAAGCATGGAGCCAATCGACTTGTCAAGCAACTCGACCAAAGTAACATCACTGCTGCAGCGATACATGGAAACAAGAGCCAAGGAGCTCGCACAAAAGCCTTAGCAGGTTTCAAAAATGGGAGTATCCCCATTCTTGTTGCTACGGATATTGCCAGTCGCGGCATTGATGTTGATGGAATAACTCACGTGTTCAATTATGATTTGCCGAATGAACCTGAAACATATGTTCACCGAATCGGACGAACTGCACGTGCAGGTCGTAGCGGGATTGCATACGCTTTCTGCGATGACACAGAAAGTGGATATCTCGTCGGTATTCAACAACTCATTGGAAAAGAAATTCCCGTCAACAGCAATCATCCATTCCACTTTATCGGAGCGATTCCTAAGCCCGGTCAAAAACCAGGTAAAATCAAGGAAAACACTGGAGCGAAAAAGCGTCCAAGAAACAAGAATCGAAATCAAAAAAAGAGAGGAAGTTCAAACAGAAGATCGAACTCAAGAAACAATCACGAGCGAGGAAGAAGTTCAAACAATTCGAATGCGCACAGAAATCGTAACAACAAGAAACCCAAATAAAATCAAATGTCATTTGTAGGTGGACGGCCGTAGGAGTTGTTGCTCGCCTCGCCCTCATCAACATACGCTTTAACGAGCAGGTACCAGCCAAGTATTGGAACGAGACCAATGAACAGATACCAGCCAGATTTACCGACATCGTGGAGGCGACGTGAACTGACTGTGAACAGCGGAATCAAAAACAAGATACTGACTATGAGTGAGAGAACAGAAGATATTGCGCCCCCCCAGTATCCAAACAGCGAACCGACGTAGAGAAGAACAGCGTTGATGATGGTTGCAAAGAGGAAATTGAACATCAAAAAGAACCAAAACTCAGAGCGTGACGAGCGTCCACTGAAATCAAAATACTTCTCTTGGAAACAAATCTCCACGGCTGTGGAGGGTTTCATCATTTTTGAGGGTCTTGATAGAGAAGACCTCACAGGGAATTTTGACAGATATGTCTCGCGGTCCAGCATATGGGAAAAACTCACGGAAGAGGTATTTCTAATTGACTATACAGCCTCTTCACATGGTGAAGAAAGGGCGAACTTCGAGAGATCTAACGAAGTAAGAACTCACTTTTTGACAACTGGTAGGCCGTTTCCGTCCTTGAAGTTGCCAGTTAGAATCATGATGAAATCGATAAGAGCCCAAATACCACATCCTCCAAAAGTGATGAGTTTCAAAACTCCAGTTCCGATTTTACCTGTCATGAAATGGTCGACTCCCAATGCTCCCAAGAAGAAAGAGACTAGTACTAATACTAACCAATCTTGGTCTGATGTCATTCCTTGTGCGGGCATTCCTTGTTGCATTCCTTGTGGTTGCATGATATTACTGAAAAGGAACAAAGTTATAGTTGTTTTCGCTACAAAAAAGACATTAACCATTAAACAAAGCCACACTCATGAGGGGAATTGGTATGAGTTCAGCCTCAATAACTGCAGTGGTGACGGGTGGTGCTCTGGCGGTATCTGCGATTTTGCCACACGGAGAAGTTGGTGGGTTGAAATTATGCCCTTGGTATCATCTGTCAGGCCACCCGTGTCCATTTTGTGGCATGACACGTGCTTTTGTCGCCATCACCCATTTTGACATTCAAGCGGCAATCGAGTTCAACCCTGGTTCTCCTCTCATCTATGGTGCATTCGTCTACATGCTATGGGCTTCAGCATCTGCTCTTCGCAGGCGTGAAACAATTGCAGTTCTACCGAACAAGATTGTCTACAACAGTTGGATTACTCTCACTGTCATAACGTTCGCATGGTTGTTTTACGAAAGGATACTCAGACTGATTTTCTTTTGACAAATCTTGTGGCCGGAACACAATTTATCTATCGCATCCACTCACGTGCTTTTTTGTTTTTTTATCAAGACCGCAACGAGGACAATGACAAGAATTACCCCTGTTCCAACACCACCATAAATTAGCATTTGAGTTGTATTTGAGTTACCTGTGAATATCTTATCTGCCCCACTCGCTTCTTGAACAACAGTGATGGTCGTTTGGACAGATTCAGTATAACAACCACTGGGTTCAGAATTGCAACTGTATTCACTGGTTGCCATAAATTCGAGTGTGAATGACATTTCATGCAATCCATCTGAATTAATTGGCCAGTCTTGATAGTCACTTGGGGTTCTGATTTGTAAGCGTACTTTCGTAGGAGCTGCCATCGATTCAACTTCCACTTTAGCAATGGGTAGGACGAGAGTGAAACCAGCATCCTCCAAGGCGTTACGATCACTTTCTTTCATATCCAATACAAATCGGTCCGCACCGTTTCCAAGGTTGTAGATGTTATATTCGAGATTATAATCAACCTTTGAACCGAGAGTAACTAAGGGGTCCGTTGCCTCTAATTGTAGCCCTGAAAATTGTTTAATATTTACAATCATATTCACTTGTTTTTCAGCAATATTGGGTGGTGGAAAACCCATCACTTCGGTAACCGTAGCAGTTACGACCAAGTTTCGTGACTGCACCGGCATTTGTTCTTCTGCCCTTATGGTCACGATGAATTCTTCTTCTGCATTCGGCCCGAGGGTTATCGAGCCGGGATGGGCGACTGCCAAACCATCGGCCTGAACTTGAATCTCGATTTTTTCTTGATATGAGTTCGGGTTACTCGCAATGCATGTAGCTATTCCAATCAAAGAAGCACCCGGATACACATCAATTCCTACCGAACCTGAACCATCTTCCGCAGAACAGGTCAAGTTAACGTCAGGTGCACCAACTTGCGCTGCGGCAGGTAATGGAAGAAAAGAGAGACTCAAAGCGAATATCAAAACTATGGCCTTCGCTTTCATGTAATGTCGTTTCTTTGATTGGTATTCAACATTTCCCGAGAATATGCTCAGGTTCATTGTTTCGATGTAATTCCAATGACGCCAAACTTCTACCAAGTCTTTCAAAAAAATGAAGTCTTGTGAGTCGCATCATTGAAAATCGTATCAAATCTATGAATACATATTCACTATGTAGTAGCACTCGTCGTTCAAATTCATATAAATTGAACAAGCAAAAAATTGCAACCACGTGTGAAGATCTTCTCAGGGGTATATTCTATCTTTTGACCAACTCTTTTCTCCTTTCGTTAAGACAACTCTCTCATGTAACCTGAATGGTTTGCCATTCCAATATTCGATTTTATCAACGAGAATGGTAAACCCTCCCCAGAACGTTGGAGTTGGAACTGTTTTTTCAGAAAATTTTTCCTCATATTGGCGAAACTCTTGATGCAGACTATCCATAGAGGCCAACTCCTTGCTTTGTCGAGAAGCCCATGCTGCAATTTTGCTATTCCTTGGTCGGCTTTGAAAATACTCTTCGACCATATCTCGAGGCATTTCGGCAGCAGTTCCTTCGATACGTGCCTGCCGACCTAATTGAGGCCACCACAATGTCGAAGAGGTTCGCTGCGTAGCAAAAATTTCGGCCGCTTTGTTGCTTTCAAGGTTTGTAAAAAAACCAATCTCTCGCTCGTTGATGTGGCGCATCAAGACCATTCTATTGTGAGGATTTCCATTTCCATCAACCGTAGCAAGATTCATCGCGTCTGGTTCTGAGAGTCCCAAATCCTTCGCTTCCTGTACCCAATCTGCCAATAACTGAAGCGGCCGTTCTAAATCTATGGTAGTAAATTGCGAACTATTGTCGTCGAGGTTTTGCGTACTTGACATGGTTGGTTGTTCAGGTGTTCTTATTTGTAGCAATGTATTCTCCAACAACCCTTGTTAAGTCAAAACCAGCTTTTCAGCCAAAAGTGTCGAATATATACGCCATCGATTCAGAAGGACTCATTCCAATTAAAACGAGGAACAACCAGAACAAGAAGAACAACACAAACATTACACCCAAAATTGGTACTACGGTCGTCAGAATAAAATATCCTGCAACTAAAGTTAACCCAATTCCAACACCTGCTGTTCCAGCGCCTACAAGAGGAACGATACCTGGTGCCTCAGATTCGACAGTGCTTGTTTGAACGCCCTCTCTCAGTATATTTGTCGACTCAGAATCTATTGGAATCCAATTTTGACCATCTTCGCTCAATTTCAAACCCAATTCTCTTGCTCGAGCGAGAGTAGACTCGCGTTCCTCAAGCGATCTTCTTCCAGGAACCTTAGATGTGATTTGATCCCCTCGATTTTTATTTTATATGATACATCTTAGTATTGATGCCGGCTCACAGTGAGTTGGTAACTTTCAACGAGCAAACAAGAGATTTCAATTTCTGTTACGCCAAATAAGTGCAGAAATCAAGAAGAGTATCATCAGGAGTGAGTATGGAGAAAACACCGGTTGTGAAGATACAATTTCAACATCCTCCAATTGTGCCCCGGGGCCACCTCCACCGCAGCCATCTGGAGGAGGGCCTATTCCAGGCCCCCATGTTTCACCGTGTCCTGCACAAGGGCCTCCTCCTCCTCCACTTTCGTCAAGGAATGTCTCACCATGGTAGCATAGCAGGAAATATGGGAAACCTATGTCACCTTCACCGTTCATCATGGTTGAATGATAGTGGTAGATGCCATCGGGAAATTCTGGTGTTGGGCCGAAGTGTCCGTTGCATACGTCAAGGTGGCCAAGTCCTTGGACGTAGACGTAATCATCAATTCCGTTGTAACCCGTCTCTCCTTGTTTGAGTTTGTACGAACTCTTCATCTCTACGATGTTCATTTGGTCATCATAGCCCCATAATCCGTAGATGGGATAACCGTCCATTGCGACACCAATAACAGCTGAATGCGAACCATTCGCTGTATTCTGTGCCACAGCTACTGGTGTACTGATGTCGTAATCGAGCATCGTTTCACCGTCTTCTGGGTGCCAATGAAGACAATTAGCATCTGCATGATAATGGAAGGTTCCACCCTGTCCATTGTGAGCATGACACACGCCGAGTACAATCGGTTGGCGGTCTTCCTCATAGGCTCCATGTTGACTGGCCACAGCATCACCACCAGGTCCATCCTCTGGCCCATAGAACGGTACACCATTGATTGCTATGGCGACTTCACCAAGTGCAGCAGCGCATTCATAATCGCCATTCGCTTCAGGGCAGTCAGTCGAGTCGTGGCCGCCAGTAGTATCGTTAAACGGCGAACGAGGAATGGTCCACTCGTAGTTCTGCGCACGTGTGCAATCGTTACCTTGAGAACAAGCAAGTGTTGACTCGAAGTCGTGGTCTGGCAAACCATTGGCAACGATCGTGATGTGAGTCTCATTCATAGTGATACTAACTGAACATTCGTGCGTTTCCACCGCAGTGGTTGTTAAATCATCAACTGAAGTGATGTTTTGTCCAGGTTGACAACGAAACACATCAAGCCAAAATTGACCCATGTCAGTCGAATCGTATGTCGCCTGGGTTGGACTCGTCGGTTCATCAGTACCGTTGTCCGTTTCGTTTCCAGTATTGTTGTCGCCTGTATTGTTGTCCGTTTCGTTTCCAGTATTGTTGTCGCCAGTATTGTTGTCGCCTGTATTGTTGTCCGTTTGATTACCTGTATTGTTATCGCCGGTGTTGTTATCTGTGCTATCATTGCCGTCGTTGGTATTGTTATTGCTTTCGTTCATTTCATCAGAAGTCGTCCGATTAATTTCTACCAGCGTTGTTTCAGAAAATGTTTGTTCTAAATCATGTGAGGCTGTTATGTTAACGTAGACTTTCTCAGCTGAACTTTGTAAAGTCAAAGACCATTCTCCGTTAAGGTTGGGTTGTGTAGTGGCCGGAGCCATGTTTTCTCCTTGGTCGGCACGAACGGTTATTTCATCAGGATGCAGGTGATCCACGTTTCCTGCGACGACCACCAATGTACCATCATCGACAACATCTATCACGGTTAGAACAGGGTCGGGATGAGTGTGTGAAATGGTATGGGGGTCGAATGGAATGCACTCATATCCGTCAACGAGCGAGGAATTGCTAACAAGTATCTCGCCTGGAGAACAGGTTAATTCTTCAGTATCAATAAGATTGGAGTTCTCTTCTTCTGAATTCAGCAGAACGAGAATACTACCTCCTAAGATGGAAACAACCACGAGCCATACAACACCTCTGTTCATATTTACAAACCTCTTTTCTTGATATATATACTTTCGATGGGTTTGCTTTATCATTGCATCAGAACGAAATTAATTCTTGCGAATTTGAAATATGTTAAGAAAGATTCAACCAATCCATGAAAGGTTACCTGGGGATGTAACAAAAAGCGAGGTCTTGTAGCGAAAACGCTGAACTTGTCCCGGTTGAAGTACTACAGCCATATTGGCTCGACATGATGGACCCAAAATATAAGGGAAATTAATCTCTATTTGATGTTGGACTCCTGGAGAAAGTGGTACAAACACTTCCTTGTTCCATCGAAGATTTTGAGTAATAACACCATTAACGATTATTTGAGGATGTGATATGATCAGAAACTGACCGAATATTTTTTTTGAAAGAATTGAAATGCCAGTATCTCCAACTCTCATACAAATCCCACATTACTATTTTACTTCTAATGGAATATAAAATTTCCAGTCAACCCTTGTGAGTTATTTTAGGAAAATAATACTAATTTGTGAAATCACTAAGGAATTCCCAAATTAATTGATACGTTGGGGTTCCATCAACTTCATCTGGCCAAGTATGTTCATGTAATTCAATTCCATAATGTTCAATTCTAGTATCGCCAAAACATCCACTGTGCGTAATGTGTTCTAGGAAAAAATCAGCATCAGTATCGCTGGATTCGCAATTTGCTCTAGAGGCCCATGAATCAATCATGCCTGGTACACTACTCATTGTACCAACATTTTCATGCTCCCCATCCTTCCAATCCCAATCATCATCATAATCAATAATGTAGTCTAATTTTCCATGAATATGCATGACTGCCATACTACCATCCAGGACGCACGTTTCCGGTTCTACTGGCATTGTTCCAGCAAAGGAAGCAACTGCAGCAAATCTATGGTTCAATTGGCATGCAATTTCATAAGAATACATCGAACCTAATGAATAGCCGATTGCATAGAGTCGTTCTTGGTCTATACAGTATGCTTTTGATAATTCATCTACTATGGCTTCAGAGAAGTCATTATCTTCTCGTGATGTTGCAGCGGTATTAAGGAACCACTCCCCTTCTGCAGCAGTTCTATCCTCTTCTGCTATAGCATAAGCCATAATGAATTTCTCTTGCTCGGCCAATTGATCAAATTCATTTTGCTGTTGGAAATCTTCTGCAGCGCCTCCACCTCCATGGAATGCAATTATCAGTGGTAATTTATTACCAGCATCAGAGTTTGGCGCAGATAGTCTAAACATTCTTTCCTGCCCGTTGACTGTAACTGATGTCATAGTTTGAATAACTGACTGCGATTCAATAATACATGGATCATCTAATTCATCTAATTTTTGCACAGGAATGACTTCTTGTACATCATCTGCACCAATACATCCTGCTAGTGGAGAAAATAATAGCAAACATAATACAAAGAAAAAGTCTATTCTGGTGAACGAACCCATTGCACTCAATATGTCTAGCTTAATCTATAAAATCAAGGTTTCTAATCCTTGTGAGTCCAAACTTACGGGGTTTAGACTCTTTGAACAGGGTGGTGGACGTAGTGGGATTTGAACCCACGACATCTTGGTTGCAAACCAAGCACTCTTCCAACTGAGCTATACGCCCCTGTGTTCCGAGGTTGAGCCTCTCCCTTTTGAGTTTTCACCCTTGTAAGGCTTGAATCAAACCGCATCGATTGTCGCATCACGATCAGGTCCAACACCGACACTGGTGCAGGGCACGCCAACGATCGCTTCGACCTTCTTGATGTAGTGTTGTGCAGCAGAAGGAAGTGCTTCGTAACCCATCCCTCCATCATTGGCTCGCTTTGCGATACTCAACCACTCGTCAAGCGTATGCGATGGGAACCCTGGCATCGAGACATAAACGGGTTTACAGCGTTCTAATGCAGTTGCACTTGCAGGCATTTCCAGAATTTCTTTTCCATCCAATTCGTAAGCCACACAGATTTTGATTTCATCAAGTCCACCAAGAACATCAAGTTTCGTCAATGCAAGTCCAGTGAAGCCGTTGATTCGGTTCGCATGTCGCATGACAACCGCATCAAACCAGCCACAGCGTCGCTTACGTCCAGTTGTCGTTCCAAATTCATGACCGACTGTTCCAAGGTGGTCTCCAACTTCATCTTCAAGTTCAGTTGGCATTGCGCCATGTCCGACACGGGTGATGTATGCTTTGGTAATGCCGATGACATCTTCAATATGTCCTGGATGAATTCCCGCTCCATGGGAAGCATTACCACGAGACGTCACTGAAGAGGTAACATAAGGAAATGTCCCTTGGTCAATGTCCAAAAGGCAACCCTGTGCACCTTCAAGAATAACATGCTCTCCCAATTTCAAGGCGTTATCAAGCATGAGACCTGTGTTTCGAATCGATGTCGAATAAGCATGCCAAATCCAGTGAATATCGTCTTTGAGTCCTGAAGCAGTGATTCTCTCTTCACTTCCAGCAGCTACAAGCGTTGCGTTCATGCGTGCCGTTGTTGATTCCATCCAATCATCGTTATCTTTGACTTCTGCCAAATCCCCAAATCGCAAGCCGATTCGATTGATTTTATCGGCGTATGTAGGTCCAATTCCTCGGCCAGTTGTACCAATCTTCTTGTCCAAACCATCGAGATAACAGTGGAATGGAAGGATAATATGGGCCCGTTCGCTAACATAGAGCCTCTCACCTCGTGGGTCTTCTCCAGTAGATTCTTGCCAACCGGTCAGTTCGGTGTTGAGTACCCATGGATCAATTACCATACCGTCACCAAGTATGAGATGGCATTCTTTCCGAGTAATCCCGGAAGGTAAGAGATGGAACTTGAGAACTTGATCGCCGAGCACTACGGTGTGGCCTGCATTGTTTCCACCTTGGAATCGTGCTACCCATGTTGCCTGTTCAGCAATTCTGTCAACGAGTTTCCCTTTTCCTTCATCTCCCCATTGGGCACCAAGAACGACTGTGGCTGGCATAATACTCTCCTCAAGTTGCTGTCTTTGAGTACCGTCTTTGAACTATGCGTTTCTGCATTGAGCGTTTTATGAACCTCATCGAGATGTATAAAAGCCCCCTTAGATGCTGAAAAAACAACCCTTTATAGCCAGTAGGTAGATATTCCTAACTGTAGCCAACCGGAGACACCACAGTGTAAAACCGCTATACGCAGTTTCAGCCACGGCGAGCATCCCCTCATGGGATTTATATACCTCGGTTACAAACTACTTAACAAGAGGTTAACAAGATGAAAGTTTATTCGGAAGACAATTCTGGCGAACCGCCAAACCGTAGACAGAACACCGATACGAATCGCAGTGGTAGCGATGTCATTCGGAGAACGCTTGAAGGACATACTCGTCCGTGTGAGGACTGTGGAGCCATCGACTGGCAATTAGACGACTCTCGAGGCGAGATCACATGTAACAGCTGTGGGCTTGTAGTCGAAGAGAACGTTATCGACCCAGGCGCAGAATGGACAAACAGAGATCGTAGTCAAGACCGTTCGAGAGTTGGCCAACCGCTTACATACACACTCGCTGACAAGGGTCTCAACACGACGATCGACGTTCGTGATTTGAACTCTGGAAGTGCAGGTCGACACGGCATCTCAGCACGTTCA
>CEQX01058838.1_pt1 | contig 14073 bp, 8 predicted proteins | sample 356261 | NCBI WGS metagenome assembly CEQX01 (sample SAMEA2621076, study PRJEB7988) | marine metagenome | isolation source: saline water (ENVO:00002010), including | reverse complement strand
ATCAATTGATGGTCTGACCAGGTCTCTCCTCCATCCTCAGATCTCTTCACAAAAATTTTACTTTTCTTTCGCTTATCCGGATGAGGTTCACCTTGAAGACTAAACATTAGGACCGTTCCGTCCATGGCAACATCAAGAACCCCATAAACATTATCCTCATCCCAAACTTTAAAGCTTGGCTCTTTTCCAGATTTTATTTTTTCTATATCACTAAAAATAAAATCAGGCTTTCCTAAATTTTCCTTACTATGCGAAGTCGTAGAGAAAATGAGAAAAGCAGTACATGTTGAAATAAATTTTAGGATTCTATATTTCATATTTTAAAAGAATTACAAAGTAATTAGCTGTTCGTCAAAGGGAGAGAAATAAAAAAATCTTGAGCAATAGTTCATTACCAATCAAATTCTAGATCCTCTTTCCCTTATCATGCACATCATTTCACTTTTCGCCATATATCTAGTCACTTTGACTATTACACTTAATGCAGAAGTATGGAAACCAGATAAAAAGCCCGGATTAATTCCAACTAGCATGTTCGAAGTTGACCCTTCTCTAGAAGTCACCGTATGGGCCACTAGCCCGATGCTATATAATCCAACCAATATGGATATTGATCACGAAGGTCGGTTCTGGGTCACTGAAGGTGTTAACTATCGAGGCAGAAATGGGACCAGACCTAATGGAGACAGAATAGTTGTACTCCAAGATACAGATAATGATGGAAAATGTGATAGCTCTCATACCTTTGTTCAAGAAAAAGGTCTTATAGCGCCAATGGGAGTGGCTGTATTTGATAATGTGGTTTACTTGTCTCAGCCTCCTGATCTTATCGCTTATACTGACGTTAATCGTAATCTTGTCTTCGAACCTGAAATTGACAAAAGAGAAGTTATCCTCACGGGTTTTAATGCCATCAACCACGACCACTCTCTTCACTCACTGACTTCCGGACCAGATGGTAAATTCTATTTTAATAATGGTAATTGTGGAGCCGTGTTCACCGATAAATCTGGAAAAACATTTTACATGGGAGGAACCTATGGAGGAAGTGGAGCCAATTGGCCAGCCGACCATTTAAAGAATTCTGGCAGAGAATCTGGAGACGGGCATGTTTGGACATCTGGTTTTGCCGTTCGTATGGATCCAAACGGAGCCAATGCAGAAATAGTGAGCCATGGTCTCCGCAATTCCTATGAACAAATACTCACTTCATTTGGTGACATGTTTCAAAATGATAATGATGACCCAAGAGCATGTCGAACGTCGTATGCCCTCGAGTTTGGATGTGCAGGATATTTTACTCGGGATGCCATGCAAAGAAATAAAGCCGTACGACGACCTGGCCAACCTTACGCAAGAGTTCATTGGAGGCAAGATGACCCAGGAACAATGGATGCTGGTGATGTTTATGGCGGAGGTTCACCCACGGGCATCACCTTCTACGAAAATGGTGCCTTGGGTGAAAAGTGGGAAGGCCTTCTGCTTAGCTGTGAAGCAGCTCTCAACACCATATTTGGGTATAAGCCTGTTCCAAAGGAAGGTACCTTTGAACTCGAAAGATTTGTTTTCCTAACTTCAAACCCAGGAAAAGAATATGACGGAGCTGATTTTTCAGGGAGAAAAGAAATCAATAAAGACGGCAAGGGTAAAATTTCTCCTACCCTCTTTCGGCCTAGTGATGTGACAGTTGGGCCCGACGGTGCAATCTATTTTTCAGATTGGTTTGATGCAAGGATAGGAGCTTCTAGTCACCTCGACGATTCCTTCTCGGGTACAATCTATAGAGTTGCCCCTAAAGGATTCAAACCAAAGATACCGAAAATTGATCTCTCCAATATCAAAGGACAGATCATGGCCCTTCGTAGCCCTGCCATAAATACCCGTCATCTAGGTTTTGAATCTTTGAAATCTCAAGGAAGCAAGGGTTCTGATTATGTTTTCAAACAACTCAGTGATGGTAATAAATGGATTGCCGCTCGCTCCGTTTGGTTACTCCCATACATGGGCGATCAAGGTATAGACGTCTGCATCAAAATACTAGGAAGTGACGATAGCGATCAGCGGGTCGTTGCTTACAGGTCTCTTCGCCGAGCAGGTTATGATATGATCCCTCATGCTAAAAGGATGTGCACTGACCCCTCTCCGCAAGTACGACGTGAAATTGCCTTATCACTTCGCGACATACCGGCAGAGAAAACCAAAGATATTTTCGTAGAGTTGGCAAAAAGGTGTAATACAAATGATAAAAATTCGTTAGAAGCCATTGGGTTAGGTGCAGCTAAACAAGAGGGCATTATATGGAAAGCCATTAAAAAAGGAATGGGCTATGAAAACCCTCAAGAATGGAATGACCAATTTGCAAAGCTTACATGGCGACTATGGGGTGCGGCTTCAGTAAGTGACCTTAAAGCTAGGTGCAATGATAAATCACTTTCTTTAGAGAAAAGAAAATTTGCCCTCGAATCAATTGCTTTCATTGATGATCCAATTGCCGCTGAAGCCATGCTTGAAATCGCTTCAAAACCTTCACCTTTAAAAGGTCAAGCCGTCGCATGGCTTCTCAGAAATGCAGCCGGCGAGTGGGCAAAGCACGGAATTAATAAAGGACTCAAAGAAAATGGCATTTATGATCCTAAAGCCATCACTATCGTGCCGTCCCCAATACCGCTACCTCCTAATGGTGCTATAAAACCAAAGGTTAATGAGATTCTTAAACTCAAAGGAGATCCATTAAAAGGTAAGACCACCGCACTTCGCTGCATTCTATGTCATCAGATTGACGGGAACGGTCCAGATTACGGGCCTAACCTAAAAGGCTGGGCTTCTAATCAAACCTTTGAAGCAACTGTTAGGGCTATCGCTGAACCCTCAGCAGGCATAGCACTTGGATATAAAGGAACAGAAGTTTTATTAAAAGACGGCAACATTATTCATGGCATCACATTTAACAATAGTGATCCCTGGATAAAAAACGCTCCCCCTTTAATCATTCAATCTGCTGGCGGAACAACTCAATTTGTTCCGAATCAACGAATCGAAAAAAAGAAAGATCTCAATCGTTCCCTAATGTATGACCCAGTCATGCTGGGTCTAAATGCACAGGATATTGCAGATATAGCTTCTTGGTTAAAAACATATCGCTAATTCTTCAATGAAATACCATCTCATTCTATTAACTACGTTGATTCAAAACCTCCCTGTTAACGGAAAAGAAGATGGGATACCTGCTCAAGGCAGTTCTCACCCTTATCAAAAATCCTACAAATTAGTATGGCATGACGAATTTTTCGGAACCAGTCTAGATAGAAAAAAATGGACCCCAGTTGACGACTCGAAAATTGGTAAGTACGGACATGGTAATGGAGAAGCTCAAGCTTATCTAGATTCAGAAGGAGAAACTTTCTTTGTTAAAGGTGGCAAACTCACCATTCGAGCACACTACGATCCAAAAGAACAATATCCACTCCGCGACAAACCAAACGGATTAATTCAAAAAATGATCGATCATCAAGATTTCAAGTCAGCTAAAATAATTTCTAAGGATCTTCAATCATTTACATATGGGATTTTTGAAGCCCGCATAAAAAACCCAACTTCTGATAACCATCAAAAAACAGCTGTACCCGTATGGCCTGCGTTCTGGTTAATGCCCGATGATAAAACGGCCCCCTACTCTGGATATTGGGATAAATTCGCACTAAAAGAAAAACGAGAATGGACAAAAAGCTCTTGGCCATATAGCGGGGAAATTGACATCATGGAAATGTCTGGCAGAGCGACACGATTATATCATGCTGGAGCAGTTTATCATACGAGCGACAAGAAATGGACTGTTGGAAATATCGGCTGGTATTCTCATTATAGACGGTACGATGGCTCCATAGATCCTAAACAATGGATTGCTGACCAAAAACTTGACTCATCACTTAAACCAAAGCCCGGACAGAAATCGTATACATCAGGATTTCATAATTATGGCTGTAAGTGGACTAAAGAGAAGATTATTTTCATGCTCGATGGCAAAGAATGGGGTCCAGGTTTAAACTTGAAGGACACCTCCAAATTCGGTGGAAAAAAAATGTACCAAGATTACCCATTTTACCTAATATTAAATTTAGCCATTGGGGGAAATTACTTTGGCGTTTGGGGACCGCGTGATCCAGGTCCTGACAAAATAAACAGAAACGAACTCTACGATTTTACCTTATTTCCCCAATCAATGCAGATTGATTGGGTTCGAGTCTATCAGGAAAAATAGAAACACTCTAGGATCTCTCAAAAAAAATTAGGGGACCTTAGTGGAAAAATATTTAGCTAAAGCAGCAGTCGCCCAACTCGTTGCCGAAATTGATATAAACTGATCTTTACCGTGAGGATCACCATTATCGAAAAATTTCTGAATAGGCTTAGATCTCGATTTCACAAACCATGATCCGTCATCCTTCTGAGTACTAATTAGGTAAGAGCGAGCTCTTTTAATAGCTTTAACAAATTCTGCATCTCGTTCACTAGAGCCTATACTAGTAATGAGTGTATATAACGTCTGACCAGTGGCGTAAGCATCACTTTCCATTTCAGGAAGCTGAGCCCAACCCCCATCCTCTTGTTGTCTTTGAAGCAGATCTTGACGAGCTTTCTTAATCTCTTGGGCTGGTGCATCTAATGCTATGAGCGCTTTTAGCTTGCCATTAAAATCCTCTTGAGAATATGGTTTTGAACCTAGGATCCATGATCTGGATTTTTCTGTGGCTTCTTTGACTTTCTTTTCAATGCTCTCACCTCGGGCATAATAATTCATATAGTTAATAGCAAAGTAACTCGTATGAATTTTTGATTCCTCAGAAGGAGGGCGATTGGTTTGCACATCCCAGTTCCCCTCTTTTTTTTGATGATGCAGAAGATAGGAAACAAAAGCATCCGTAAATTGGTCTTTTTTTACCCCTCCGAGCTCAAATGACCACAACAAATATCCCGCAGTCAAACTGCGACCCCCTACCGATTTTCCTTCGGTCACTGATTCCACGCGATCTTCAAAATAGTCTCTAATAAAATGAATCTGCTCTTGCATCAACTCCTCATCAATACTGATACCAGCCTGACTCGCCTCACGCATCGCCAACATAGGTAAAGTTTGATGATGGCAAGAGAAACACTCTCTATTGTTTGGATAATTTTCAGCACCTTTTTGAACGATTCGCAAACCACTTTCAATCGCACGATTAATCCGCAATTTTTCCAACTCCTCTGCATGAACCTGTGGAGCAAATAACAGAAGAAATACAAACGGTATTTTTTTCACACTCGAATAATTAATATTGCCGCTAGTTGGTAATATCTTCAACCATATAAAATCTTAGTTTCTCTTTATCCGATAAACCTTCTTCAATGAAAGCGGTTTCCTCTCCTTCACTCTGCACGTTATCATCAAGTTCCATCCACTCAGATAAATCCTCTGAAACATAGATTGCATAAACCCGACCGGGTCTCGAATTCCAGAAAACTTTAACAGACTTCAAGTTTTCATCCTCTTCATGAATAACTTTAGTTATTTTCATGGGGCTTAAATTAGCACTCTCTCCCAATTGAACGTTATCTACTCTAAGTCGAGTCGCTCCAGAGTAAGAAACATGAATCTCATCAAAAATAATATCTTCAAAGCCAAAGTACTGATTAGGATTATCAATACTAATTGTTGTCTCAAAGGACTCAACATCGACACCCTCTAATTTAGCGGTAATAATCGCAGGGGTAGGGGGTTGAGCAATTAAAACGACTGCAGCAGAGAGATGAGCTTCATTAAATTGGATTGAAAATGGATTTACCTCAGGCTCGCCAGTTCGAAGGTTAGGCCCTGATACACTAGCCCAATCGGGATGGTCAGCGGTTCTATAAAATAGGTTAGGTGCAAATATAACCCCAAACTGGGAGAACTGGTCCGTCACAATTGAAGTGTCCAAAATCCTCATTTCGGAGAAGTCCACCGTGCTCTCAGGGTCTTCTAATCCCGAAGGACTAAGGTCGATTGGATTTGAAAAGACATTTGTCGCAAAAAAAAATAAGGATAGAAGCGCTGTAAAACCTGATCGAACATTAGCAACTTTGTGATATATAGGCATTTATAAATGCTGCAGGAAAAACTCCCTAAGATCAAGACCAACAATAAAAGCTGGTAATTAATAACTGAAGAAGAATTTCAAAATTTAATCTTTTATAAATCTTATAAATTTCTTAATAAGTGGAGCTATGAAAATAAGACTTATAACTTTGTTAGTTTCATTATTTGTATTGCAAACCGCTTCTGCAGACGACCACAAAGAAAAGGTAGAAAAAGAAAAAGTACACTACTTTGAAGCTTCCTTTAGTTCATTCCATCCTGGGGGAAATTTACGAGCCTCGGAGATCATTGAGGAGTATTGGTTTCCTACCGATAAAAATGTAGGTCGGCTTGCTATTCCTTTTGATTTGAAGGCAGGAGAATGGGATCACGTTGTCTTCTTTTACAAGCCTGAAGGATTAGCAGACTTCAAACAAAACCCCGACAAAGTATCTCAAGAGTGGAAAAAAGATATCATCAAAAGGTTAGGGGAAGAAGAATTTGATAAGTTAGAAAAAGAGTTCTTCAGTCTCATTAAGAAAAAATCCACTGCAATTTTTAAATTAGTAGGAGAACTCCCAAAGATTAATGATGAGTTCTATAACTTGGAGGGACCAAAAACTCCTGTTGTTGTAAATTTTGAAACTTTTAAAATGGGAAAAGCTGAGGAAGGTTTTGAAAAAGTGGACCAATTCCGATCAAGCACTGGATACACTCCTATGCTTTTTCGCTCTATCACAGGAGACTATGACCAGATTACTATTTGGAAATTACCAAATGATGGCAAAGATTTATTTAATGAGCAAAGCGAGCAAATGAAGAACTTCATGAAGAGTGATGCAATGAAATCATACTTCGAACTCTTAGAGGAATCCCAATCGGGAATAGGAACGATTCCTTGGACCTATTCTCAATAATTTTATCTACTTTAGCTACTTCTTATCACTGGAAAGCAATTTGACCATTGCCTGACCCATGGCTTCACCAATATTCATGTAAGTTTCCGCATTTCCCCCATAGTGTCCACCTGAGCTACCACCCTTAGAAAGTGGGTGACTATATACAGCAGCAACGTTGCCTTTAAAATCTGGATACTTTCCAGACTCACCATCAACAGAAAACATTGCATTAAGAATTTTTCCCCCATTACCCTTGTCTCCTTCTTCCGTCTGACCAAGGGTGGCACATACAAATTTTGCATTTGGAGCATTGAAATCTTTACGCAATTGCTTGATGAGGTGAACAAGATTCTTCTCATAACGACTCGATAAAGCCTGGCTACGACTATCACGATCGCCTTGCCACCAGAAAAATCCGGCAATTTCGTAACTTTTAGCACCAGGATAATACTTATCTAATTCAGAAAGGACTTTTTTTGCCCTAGCTGTATCACCATCGTACTGCATACCAGCGTACCAATTAATTCTTTTAGGGTCCGTTCCTTTAACCCAACGCTCTGGTGAACCCTTGTATCCAGGATGAACCCAAGTTACTTCCTTGTTATCTTTAAACTCAAAAGATTCACTACCTGGAGGTAATAAATCCCAACCAAGAGCACGATTACCAATACAACTTTTTAAAACCATAACTGGTGCATCCGTAAATTGCCCAACATAATGCCCTATACCTATCTCAGGACCAATACCCCCACCTGTAATAGTCATCCACTCATTATTAAAGCCTCTCATCCCTCCAGTACCACTACCCATAACACGAACGTTTCGAACATCCTTACGGACAGTCCAATTATTTTCATCATCTTTTAGGTAAGGGTAAAGATTCTTATTGCGCACTGCATTCTCCAAAGTTCCATCCTTATCGCCTTTGACCTTTCCAAAGTTAAGCATATTAGACTGTCCCATTAATATGTACACTTGAACAGGCTTACTCATGTCAGCTGGCTTACCATCGGGATCTGGTAAGCTTTTTTTATCTGAAAGGGCGAGCGAATTAAAAACGAAAAAAGTTAGGCTAATCAAAAAGATTCGAAGGATCATTTGTTTTGTTTTCATACGATTCAAAAAAGTCGATTTAGATTAATACATTGAATAAGAATTTCAGTCAGAAATAAAAACCACTCTAAACCCCTACGGGGAACAATTAGTATAAAAAATACCAAGACCCCAAAGTGAAAGAAGACATTTTTATAAATAGGCGGTCATATAAGCAAATTTCATTAAAAAACATTAAAAAAAAAGCTTGTTAGATCTCAAATCTAGGTAATAAGTAAAGCCAACCACCGGCATTTAAGGTGGAACAAAAATATTATGGATAAAGGTACAGTTCTTCGTTTTTTCGATCAAAAAGGCTTCGGCTTCATTCAGCCTGAATCAGGTGGGAAAGATTTGTTCGTACACATCAACGAAGTTGAAGGAGGACAACTCCAATCAGGCGACGTTGTTGAGTATGAAGTAACAGAAGGTCGTAAAGGACCTCAAGCTTCAAGCGTAAAGGTAGTATAGAGATTATTTGCCAATAAATTTGGCTTCTAATCCTTAGCTATTTTAGGCTCATCACACTTTCAATTTGATGATCATTTCGATCTATCGGTATTGCTGTGTGAAAAATTCAGCGTGAAAATAAATATTCCTTGGGTGCCGAATATTTAATAAATCCGTTTGAATCAAATACCCATTCCTTTTTTACCAACCTGTTAAGGTGATTCTATAACTCTTAAACGAAAAAAGATTTTTCGCGAATCCAGGGGCTTAGCATTTGAATATGTGACACTGACTGTTTCGTCCCCATTATTAAATTCTTCCTTCAAAGTTAATTGATCACCAGAAGAAATCCAATTCACTAAGTCGGTCGAACTTTCAATAATTATTTTATAGTTTTGAGTGTTTTGTAAACGCGTAAAACTCAATTCAAACGAACCATTACCATTAGTACTATCCGATCTAATAAATCTCTCAACTATTCTTGAGTTAGGCTTTCTTGGATTACTACCAAGTATGTACTCAAGAATGTTAACGATTCCATCCTTATCCGCATCCGCAAGAGGACCTGATAACGCATTGTCACTAATTTCCTCTGAATTAAAAAATAGCTCTCTCCAGTCAAATCCCCCATCATTAATTATTCCTGGAGAAGGAGTAGTCGCTTTCCAACTCATTGGGTCGCCAGCATATTTAAAAGGTTCTATTCTATGTAATGAATTTCCTAGCCCATCAGCAGAACTTGGCCATGGATCCTGATCAGAATATTCAGCGGTATCAACGGTCACCTTCAAATCAGGTTCACCATTTATCGTGGACCGCTCTGGCATTCTTATTCTAATTCGTTCACCTCCATTATCTAAAGATCCGAGGAAAGGACCATAAACTTCTACTCTTTCAGGTACATTGTAGTCATTTCGAAAAGCAACAGGATCTTCTTTTACAACTAGAAGAATACCTCCAGAAATAAGAACAGAATCTGGATCATCAAACTGATAATCTATACCACTTATTTCTGTTCCTTGAAGATTAATGGGCAAAGATCCTATGTTTTTAATTTCGAGATATTCAGCATTATCATTTTGAGGATGATACATTAACTCAGTGATAATAAGGGGGCCCGATACTGGATTGGAATTTTCTAAACCGAACGTCTGGTTAGCCATCGGCTCGTATCTGACATTTCCATCAGAGGTCAAGTGCCTACCAATAGAAACTCCTGACGCAGAATCTCCAAACTTAAACCCATTAATATAACCCTGCATTTGATCATTGGAATCATTTGCGATTAAAAATATCTCTTCTCCATATGAGTCTAGCGCGAAATTTTCAAAATCATTTTCAGTAAAAATAAAATAACCATTAGCAGGCAATCTAACATCATCAGGTATCTTAAATTTAATCTCGTCTCTAAGATTATCAGTTAATAACCAGCCGCCAATATTAACTTCAAATAAGTTGGGGTTATATAATTCTATCGTGTCCAATTGAGGAGGCACAGAATTACTAAGCACCTCGTTAACGAAAATATTGGGTAATTCAATCTCTGTTAGCTCTTTAATTCCAGGGGACCCTAAAATTGTTCTACTTTGCCGCCACCCATCTTGTTCTAAAACAAATGAATATCCTTCATCTACAATTTTTTCTGGATAAGTAATTGTCTGAATCGTTTCTCCGCTAGCAGCTACTAGTTGTATTTCCTCACCACTGTTATCAAGTGACCCAGAGAATTCTCCTGCCACAAAATAATTCCGACTCGAACCATAAATTTTTTCGAACTCTTCAAGGTTTCCCACGATCACCGTACGCTGTTTAGGCTCGAGTGTTAAACCAGGGAAAGTGAATTTTACACCCTTCGAAATACTTACACCAGAGAGCGATATAGGGTTGAGTGAGGTGTTTTGAAACTCAATCCATTCGAAAGCATTGCTATTAGCTTCAGGACCCGAAAAGTCGTAAGGATCATACATTATTTCTGTGATCTCAAGATTTGCAGCTGAAGCAAAATCTTCGTTTACTAGATATTCAACTTTCAAGGGTGCACTCCAACCAGTTCCTACTGGCGTCTGTCCAGAGCTCGTAGAATTACCTCCATCACTGTCAAATACCCTAGCAAATATTCTTGCGGTTTTTTGTAAAGTGATTGGACCTGTATATTTTAATCCATTAGAAGCGCCCTCTCCGGCACCTTCATCGAATCCAGTAACGAGTTTTACTTGATTTAAAAAGTCACTACTTGAGGTACTTTCGTTAAGCGCGTGAATAGCTAATAGATTTTGACCTGATTTAAGTTGATTGATGAAATTACTAGTTTCAAATTTTTGGAATATTGTAGCCGATCCATCATCATGTGTTTGGGTAGCCGATGAATTCCATGTAAGGTTCCCGGGAGCTTGCGCAGCAGCAATTCGAGTGCCATTTAAATATGCAACAAATCCATCATCATATCGCATCTGTAGAATCATGAAATTCCACTTCTCAATATCAGCCTGAGCAAGATTAAACTTGATTCTAATATAACATGAAGTTCTTCCACTCATTTCATCGTCAACATCTATGTTTATGTATGGATCATAACCATTACTTCTTTCGTAACCGACCCCATTAGTGCCCAACAGCCAAGAACTATCATTGAAGTTTAAATCTCTATACCATGATGAACTAATATTAGAGCTAGGTACAAATGCTCGGACAGCAATGTCTTCATCAATGATACTTGTTCCATTCAAAGGGCCTGATTGGTCAGGTGGGCGCGGATCAGTCCCATCAAGCGTGTAATAAATATCCTGATTTCCTGAAATATTTGCACTTAATGAAATTGTCGTGCCTGCCGGATAAGATCCTGAAACCTTATTAGTTTTTGGTTTTGGTGAAAATTGTCTATCCATCCAATCAAGACGAGTTCCTAACCACTCTTTTAAATGATCGACTTCTCCCTGATACCCTCCGAAACGAGGCTGCTCTGACCACCTTCTAAAATTTCTCGACTGAGCCTCATTGAGCTCGTTTGCCATTCGGTCAATGATTGCATTCACGTTTGATGTTGCAAATGCTCCCTCTCGAAGTTCGAAGTATCGGTCAATGTAGACTTGCCAGAAATTTTCGTTATCAAACAAAGATCCCCACCAAGGAAAGGTAAAATAAGCAGTCCCTCCAGACCATGTTGAAGGATTATTATCCCGACTATCGGTTGATTCCATCGATCGATCAAAGTCCCATATTGGGCCATACACGAGTTTTTCATTTCTCTTTTTATGAAAGAAAGTCGAAAGCCTGAGTGCATCTGCATTAAGAGTTAGAACGTTTAATAAATGGTGATCCACCCATGAGAGCGTATCAATGTAATCTTCATATTTGTCAGTACTTAGAGCCGCACTCATTTCATTTATATAGTCTCGAACCCAATTAATTTGCTCAGCACTTACATCATCTTCTTTAGGATACACCCAGCCCAGCGTTTGCCCGCCAGCTCTCAATCCAGAATCACCTGGGTCTAAGCGATCAACTTTTAAAATGTATCCCCCAGAAATTTCTGGCTCTTCAGATACATTTTCAGTCACCCTTTCAATATCAACACGTGCTTTATCACGAGAAATTTTTTCCATAAATGTATAAACTCCATCGTAATCATTGCTGTAGCTTAATGAACCCCCATTATCATCCTTAAAAAGTTCTACAAACTTTGTTCTCACTGCATACCTTCCAACCTGATTACTGAGTTCATAGATGAAAGCATTTCTCATTAAGCTCCGGTCGTACACTGATCGTGCATTGAGAATAAAATCTGATTCTTCCGGAAATCCTAAAGGAGAGATATTTTTGTTTCGGTTTATTTCATTCCAGGCTTCAATAGAAAATGCTTTTTTACTGAACCCTGAAGAAGACGAACCTCTCACCTTCCAACCTCCTCTTGTTCCCAACGAATAAGGCCTATTAAGTCGAGTTTGACCAGTTTGTGAATCGGGTTCAAAAAACGCAAAGAATGTGAACGTCTTACCATTAGCTGCAGTCGTGCCACCATTAGAAAACCTTTCCATAATAACCACAGGAAGGTTCGAACTAAAATTTTGTGCATCCGTAGATAGTCTTATATAACCAGCCTCTGATACAGGACCAGCGGTAAGCCCCTCCTCAAAGGAACGAGCGCGGAGCAACGTCGAACTCTGAATAAGGATGGCTTCACCTGTATATAGAGAAGACACTTCGGTTGGCAAAGACCCATTAGTTGTGTATCGGATGTCAGCTTCTTCTGATTGTGTAGACAAACTAACATTCAAGCTTCCAGTAAAGCCTCTTCCAGGTTGAGAAATTATAACCTCGCTTGAAGGCAAACCGGAGTTAGATCCATTATTCTTGTTAGGAGTCGGAACTTGAAAATATCCTAATTCAGGAGGGGCTTGCTCTTCCCCTTCATCAGCCTCAATAATAAATTGAGCTTCAAGGCGCGGAAGAGCGAGGAGATCAGAGCTTCTCGTATCACCGTTCATTGAATGAATGGCTAATAAATTATTACCTACCTGTAAAATCTCTGAAGCTTGCGCAGAAAGATCCGTATCAACAAACGATGTCGCCTGACTGTCAGGATGATCACTGCTAGCATCCGAATTCCATGCCGGTGAAGATGGTTTATTTCCAGAGGCTATTTCTTTGCCATTAATATATGCAATAAATCCATCATCATATTTCATACGGAAAGTGAGCCCTGACAACCCTTTAGTACTATCGACAGAAAAAGGGATTCTCACATAAGCGGTAGAGTTTTTATCATAAGTTTCCCCTTCAATATCACCGCCAGCACCTATTAAGTTTTCATATCCACTTGAGCGCTCATATCCAATACCAGTCGTTGCGTCTGACCAGGTTTCATCATTATAATTAACCGAACGCCAGGCAGTTCCAATACTACTAGTCGGAACTATAATTCTGCATGCATCTCCCTCTTTAACTAACGTTGTCGTAAAGCTAGTGGCTTTAGATTTTATGCCATATGAGAAATCTTCAAATTGAACTGGGAATTCAGAAAATTCAGAAACGACAGTCTTACCATCAGGATCCACTAAACCTAGATATCCTCCAGATTTTGAAATTTTAAAGTTTGTGTGTAATTCTCCATTGTCACGATCTTTACCAGATGCAAAGACAATCAAATATCCATCCGCATCCAATGAAATTTTTGGAAATCGCCATTTCTCCAAATTATTAGAATTATTTGTAAGAAAGTATCCTTCAAGATTAATAGCATCTTGGTTAGGATTGAAAATTTCTATCCAATCTGATGATTGCCCATCCTCATCATATAGTGTTGACCTATTTAAAGCTACGAATTCATTAATAATCGGAGCTGATATAGCGCTAAGATCTAAAAATATAATCGGCGATAGAAACAAGATTATCGATAGATAAAATCTAGGGAAATAATTCATATGTTAACTACACTATAGCCGATAAATAATATTCTCCGAAATATTAAAATTGCCGCTAACACGTTCAGATGCATAGTAAATCCAAGCGCCTTAGCGGCTTTGATATAAACTCAAAGGA
>CEQX01053043.1_pt1 | contig 14102 bp, 10 predicted proteins | sample 356261 | NCBI WGS metagenome assembly CEQX01 (sample SAMEA2621076, study PRJEB7988) | marine metagenome | isolation source: saline water (ENVO:00002010), including | reverse complement strand
TCTGAAAATGATGGTCCAATTTTCAACACTCACGAAACTGACACAAGCGGACTCCCCCTACCTATAGTCATAGGAAATCAAAACGAAAACAACGGAACACGTGTTGACAATTTATCTGCAGAATTAAGCATAGCCAAAATTAAAGTTCATGATACGACCCTAAGTTTAGAACAGGTTCAAGAGAGCTTTGATGGGGACCGTGCAACTTTTGGTAAAGGAGGTCCAAGAATCAACTCCTTCAATGCTTCATCAAACCCAATAAACGAGGGTGACACCATAACTTTGACTTGGGATATAGTTGGAGCTGAAAGCATAGAAATAGATGAAGACATTGGTGAAGTAACTGATTCAACAGAAATTGAAGTCACTCCTGAAGAAACTACCATCTACACAATATCTGCTACTGACAGTGAAGGTGTAACCCAACAAAAAGAACTCACTGTATATATGATTGGAAAAGCGAAATTAATTCACCAATGGACATTTGACGAAGTCGGTGGCCCTGGAACTACTTTGAATGACTCAGTTGGTGGTGCTGATGGTGAAATCGTTGATATAGGTAATAATAATTCCGGGGAGGTTAAAGATGGATCAGTTACTCTTTTAGGAGGAGGGAAGAATGACAGCGACTACGTAAGACTACCTGCAAATTTATTAAGCCCCCTAACAAACGCTACATTAGAAACTTGGTCTACTCAGCACTCATCTCAAAATTGGTCTAGAGTTTTTAGTATTGGCTCATCAACCAACAATGTGATGCATATGTCTTTCAGTAGAGGTACAAACATTAATCAAAATGAGCTTCGCTGGAATGCACAAGTCAATATGACGCTACAGGACTTTGGTGGAGCGCCTGCTAACCCTATAGATGAGAAAGTTCACTGGGTCGTCACTATTAATGATGTTGGAGGACCGAATGGTGAAACTCAAGTCACCGTGTTCCGAAATGGAGTTGAAGCTCGAACAGGCAATACAGACAATGATCTTTCAGGACTTGATGACAATGACATCTTCTTAGGAAGATCGCAGTGGGGCGACAACACAGCCAACGCTTCATGGGATGAATTTAGAATTTATGATGGAATCTTAACATCTGAACAAATCCAGATAAACACCGCTGATGGCCCTACCGCATCTATAGACACTGATGAAGATGGAATAAGTGATGCCGTTGAGAATCGTTATGATTTCTTGGATCCTGAAGACCCATCAGACGCTGAATTAGATCAAGATAATGATGGATTAAGTAATGTTGATGAAATCCTCATTGGTAGCGACCCCGAAGAACAGGACACAGATAATGATGACATTTTGGATGGTGATGAAGTTCTCAACGAAACTTCACCAATACTCGCTGATACTGATGGAGATTCACTAGATGATGGAAAAGAATCTAGTCTTGGAACTAATCCATTAATAACAGATACAGATGGGGATGGAATTAGTGACGGAATAGAATTTGAAAACGGCTCTAATCCACTTGATCCAAATAGCCTACCTGCTCCAAAACTTCCTGAATTAATTCACAGATGGTCATTTGATGAAACTGGAGGTGATGGAACGGTCCTCATAGACTCTATTAGTGGATCAAACGGAATACTTGAAGATGGAGGTCAAAATCAAGGAACAGTCGGTGATGGTAAAGTTACACTACCAGGAGGAGGGCGCGCTGATACGGATTACGTAAGACTACCCGCAAACCTACTCAGCCCACTTGAAAGTACAACTATCGAAACTTGGTCGACCCAATACTCAACACAAAATTGGTCAAGAGTGTTTAGTGCTGGATCAGCAACCAACAATGTGATGCATATGTCATTTACTAGAGGATCCGATATTAATCTAAATGAGTTTAGATGGAATGCTCAATCTAACATTACGCTTCAAGATTTTGGAGGCAGGCCAACAAACCCATTGGATGAACAAATACATTGGGTTGTAACAGTTGATGGAGGCCCAGATCAAGGTGACCAGTCCAAAATATCCATTTATAAGAACGGCGACCTTGTTAAAGAAGGATCAACCCCAAACAAACTTTCAGACCTGAATGATACTGATTTTTTCCTTGGTAGATCCCAATGGAACGATAATGCCGCTAATGCATCATGGGAGGATTTCAGAATATATGATGGCGCAATGGATTCAATTGCCGTCAAATTAAGTAACGCCAATGGTCCAGATACTGCTCCAGGGCAAGTTCCATTCGAAATTACAAACATTGAATATAATTTAGAATCTCAAACAGCAAGCGTTACCTGGAATTCAAAACCAGGTGGATTATATGTTATTTGGACATCTGAAGATGGCCAAGAATGGTCGGATGTTGATGACGCCTACCAATCTGAAGGCGAACAGACCACTTTCGATGAAATTGATGCTTCCGGTAAAATGCTACTAATTAGAATAGGCCTATCTGAATAAGAAAGATCCTTTAAAAAATTATTTGTACAGCTCCATTTCGTTATGGAGTGAATCAATAGCAATCAATATTTCATCGTTGTCCATTTCATTAACCTCGATTTTCCTCCCTATTTCAGGGACTAATGTAATTGTCAAAATGCCGCCTAAATGCTCACGAAATTCTTCTAAACCTTGTAATATTATAGACTTACCTGATTCTTCTTTTTTCAAATCGGCAGAATAGATTTTAAAACCGACCTCTTTTATAAGCCTTAAAACTCGAGAACACTCATCTTCTGATATTATTCCAACCAATTTAGAATAAATTAAATCAACCGCAATACCTATTGCCACCGCTTCCCCATGTCCGATTTTAAAAGAGCTAATTTGTTCAAGCTTATGAGCCACCCAGTGGCCATAATCTAGGGGTCTAGCTGAACCTAATTCATAAGGATCACCAGATGTAGATATATGATCAACGTGCTCTACAGCGCTACGTTGAATAACATACTCTAGGGCATCTTGATCTAAATTAGCTAATTGCTTAGCCCGTTTTTCAATTTCATTGAAAAAATCTTTACTTCTTACAAGAGCAACCTTAATGGCCTCGATAATACCTGCACGTTTGGATTTATCATCAAGAGTTTCTAAAAAGGCGAAATCGTTAATCACTGCATAAGGCACAGCAAAAGACCCAACCCAATTCTTTTTGCCAAAAAAATTAACTCCATTTTTAACGCCAACACCACCGTCACCTTGGCTAAGGCTTGTAGTTGGCACTCTAATTAGCCTAACACCTCTATGAGCCGTTGAGGCAGCAAATCCAACCATATCAAGGAAGGCCCCTCCCCCAATAGCAATAACAAAAGAATGTCTATCAATTTTATTTACATTTAAACTATCCCAGATCTCAGGTATCAAAGACCAATCGTTTTTGCATGATTCGCCTCCAGGAAGAACCATCGGAGAATCAACAAGTTCAAGCTCTCCATCCCTAGCATTAAACCACGAACTGATCTCTCTTAGTAAATTTTGATTTCCACCTACAACACCACCATCAACAAAAACAATACATCTCAAGACTTGATCAACCCCACATTTAGCAACAACATCTGAAAGAATAGTATTGACTGGAGAAAATAAATCTCTCGTAAATTCAACTCTATGCACAAGTTCAAGATGTATAGGTCTTTCAATCATTAGTAAGTTTCTAAAGATGGCAATATAATTTATATCGAGCAATTAATCTAGAACAAGAGAGGAGAAATTTAATTATATACTACGTGCCTGCGATTTTCCTTTGAAAGGATAAGACTATAGGCACACCAAAGAGAAAAAATAATCCTTCGTAGCCAAGAACGGAAGAAACTGCCATTGAGTCAACAACGCACATTCCTGCAATAAGCAATGAAACTGCCTTACCTATTCTACCTGCTTTATTACTATTAATAAGGTCCAAGCAGTATAAAACCATGACTAAAAAAGCTATAGAAGAAAAAACCACAGGGACAATTATTTTAGGATTCACTAAGAGAAAATGAATAGAAAGAAGAAGAGGAGAAATTAATAAAATTGTTCCAAAGTTTCTCACTTTTCGGTCTTCGTCCTCACCTCGAGCAACTAGTGTGATGCCCGCAGTATAAATTCCAAGAACTAATCCCCATAAAATAATATTGTTATTCAGTGACAGTGTATAACCTGCAATTAAATATAACAACGATCGACAAAAACCCATTACATAAATAGTAATTCCAAACTTCTTATGAAATAAGTTATAGAAAATTATACATACAATTAATAACGCAACCCAAAAATGGGCAGAACTCCCAATGACGAGTAATAAAGATCCAAATATTAAAAATGCGATGGCAAGAAGCCAACTCATGATAAGAGATATTTTAGAAGTTACTATTGGCCTGTCCTTTTTGAACTCTTTATCATAACGAAAATCAATAGTATCATTCATAACCATTCCGCCTGAATAAACTAATGCTGCACCTATTAGAACCGTGATTAAACTCCACTCCAAAATCACTCCAGACACCAAGCAACCTGCTACGCAATTTGAAATAACTGTAGGTAAATTAGATACTCTACAAAGCTCTAAAATAGCCAATAATTTTCTTTTCATGATGAAATTAAACCAACTGATTTAAGCTCATCAAGCGTCCACTTATACTCAAGACTCAACTGATCAACGACATCATTAGATTGCATGCTCTTTGGTAAAACCTCCCAAGTATAAGTTTCCATTTCCAAATGAGAGCACAAAATCGGGTCTAAACTTAACACTTCTAAAGTTTGTTTAATATGGTCCTTTGTATCAGAAAATCCTTCACTTGGAGAAGCGTGTAATGGAATATGAAAGTGAACCCTCCACTCAACTGCACTTTCTCCTGAATTGTTTTTTAAATCCCTAATTGCATCAGGAAGATCGCGAAAGCGGATCAACTTACCATTCTCGTATCTAGCTATAACCTGATGAAGGTATACGTCTTCCTCGTAACTCTCCAAATAATTAAGAGTCTTACTATCAGGCTCAAGCTTTAGAGCAGAACTTAAATGCAACTTGCTTATCCTTATGTCCTTTTCCTTTAAAAGTGATAATGACTCGTTTGCATTTTCATATTCGATAGCCAAATGACAAGTGTCATAATTAACACCAATTATGGAATTAAATTTGTCTCCATGGACAGAACGAAACCTTTCAAAAAAATTAATAGTTTCTGTTGTATTTTCAAACCAGCCCAAAGGCTCAGGCTCTAGGCCAAGATGTAAATCTTTACCAGTAGATTCCCTTAGTTGCTTTATATGATTTCCACAAAAACCTAAATTTCTAATTATTTGATCACCTTGTTCCTCATCATCAAAAATAAACTCTTTAAAAGATCCCGGCAAAGTACTAACACTTCCGCTTACTTCAGATGGTAATATCTGAGATAAAATATCAAAAAGAAGATTTGTGTATTCGAGGCGATCATTTGATGTCCAATCAGGTCTATAAACTTGTTCCTTGACTCGAGCACCATGAAACTGTCCATACGGGAAACCATTTATTGTGAAAACATAGCAATTATTCACTTCTAACCAATTAACAAATTCCTCAATTTTACCTGAACCTTCCTCTGAAAGCTCTAGGGCTGCAGTATTTCCAAGACGCAAACCAATAGCAAAAGGCTCACCATTTGACACATTGTCTTTTACCTTAAGAGTATAATCTTTAAGACCTTTAAAGGTTTCATCCCACCCCTCACCTCTGTGAATATTTGTACAATAAGCAAGGTGTATTCCTTTATTAATTCGCATATAAATGAGGGGCTACCTTACAAACTTAATAGAAACTATCAACAGAGCTTAAACTTTTTAGATTGGGACATGAACTCAACTGGATTTTTATATACTATCTTATCTATAAATTGATCATCATATCCTCTTCTCTTCATTTCAAGAGCAGCCTTAGGAACTGAGAGCGGGTCACTGACACCCCAATCACAGGCACTGTTAATCCATACATTTTCAGTTCCATAAATTTCAAGCATATCGATCGCTCGGTTAGGCGTCACTTTTGATTCAGGATAAAGCGTCATTCCTGCCCAATAACCATTTGATAAAACAATATTAGCCGTATGCTCCTCGATATGATCAATTATGACTCTAGATGGATCTAAAGAGGATTGATTATTTAAAGCATCAACAATCAACTTTGTGCCTTTTAATTTGTCCTCAAGGTGCGGAGTATGAACAAGAACCATCTGATCATGATCAACGGCAAGTTGAATATGCTCCTCTAGTATCATTAACTCATTCTTTGAATTCTTATTTAATCCAATTTCACCAATTCCTAAAACATTATCACAGTTAATAAAATCTGGTATTATTGAGATCACCTCTCTTGCCAAACCTACATCTTCGGCTTCTTTTGGGTTTATGCAAAGCCAACAATAATGCTCTATACAAAACTTTGCCGCTCTCTTTGGTTCATATTCGGTAATTTGCCTGAAATAATCATAGAACCCATTAGCCGATGAACGATCAAAGCCGGCCCAAAAGGCAGGTTCGTTGACAGCCTTACATCCCGCATGCGCAAGGGCTTCATAATCAGAGGTCGTCCTACTAACCATGTGTGCATGAGGTTCAATGTATCTCATTTGTATATATTATGATTGATTGTCAACTTTAGGAGCTCCAAATGCTCCCTGTATACTGGCCTTAGCTATAGGCTCGGTTGATTGGTCACTTAACAATTCTAAAATTCTTTTTACTCTACCAATTTCGTCAGACTGAATTTCCTTGATTGCATTTTTAAGTGCATGAAATCTGTAATCATCAGTCTGGCCATGTCTTTCAATTCGATCTAGGAAAGCAGCAACATCAATAAGTTTAATGCGAGCATCCATAAATCCATGATCTATGAGGTTTGTTTTCTTAGAAGACACAATTTAGAAATATTTTTAATATATTAACGCACAAGAATATAGAGGCAAGTATAGTATGTAGAAGTATTATGAACTCTTCTTAAGAGTCATTAAATACTCGACAAGGTCAACTAATTCATTCTGCGTCATTGAGAATGCTAACCCTTCCGGCATTAGAGAACCTTTTATTGCAGTCTTTGAAACTATTTCAGATTTCCGCGTTGGAATCAATGCCCCTCCCGGAACCCTCATAACTAACTCATTGTCACCATCACTGGTAATATAACCAATTAAAGTAAGCCCAGATTTTGTCTTAATATTAAAACCTTCATAGCCAAAGCTTATAGCCTGACTAGGTTTAATAATTGATACATACATTGCTTCACGCGCAAGCTTGTCCCCAATCTCAGTTAAGGCGGGACCAAAATCGATTCCAATATCCCCTGCTTTATGACAAGTAAAACACGACTTCATGTATACTTTTTTACCATTTCCAATATCACCTCGTAATTTAATCAATTCTTGAACAGCGTATTTGTTAGTTTTTGAGGGCACTTCATTTGAATCGATAAATTGAGCAGCTCTCTCTCGAACTTCTGGATTAGCAGATGAAGAAAGTAACTTTAATGTGTCATTTCTTAACATTTCAGGTAATTGCTCATTCTTCAACATCTCCAACAACTGATCCTGGCCGAGGGCACTCTTAACTAGAGCTGAGGAAGCGGTATTAAGATCGGGATCTTGGGCGTTTAAAATAATTTCAGTTAAAATCTTAACTGAATCAGTTGAATTCACTGTACCAAGAGATTTAATAAAATTCGTCCTTTTATTACCTTTTAGTTCAAGCCCTTTTTTAATTGATGCATGACCCCCTAATTTAACCAGTATAGATACGGCTCTTAAATTAACTTTTTCATTTGAAGAAATTTTAATAAGATTATCAATTTGTGTAATGATTGAAAATCGTTCTACAACATTAAAATAAATTTCTGATCCTACGTTTTTATCAAGATAACGTTGTATTGAACCTTTAACTTTTTCAGAACTCTTTGCGTAGTTAAAGCTTTCAAGTTTAAGTACGGTTTGTACTATTAATTCATCTCTAGCATCATCAGCATTACAATCAAAGAATGCTATAAATAGAAATAAAATTATATTAATTTTTTTCACTATCTATTAACGCCTTAGATGCTTACTCAAGAAGTATGCTCTGAAGCGCAGCATCTTTTTCTGGACCCGAATGAAAATCAAAAGCCCTCATGTATCTAGATTTTTCATCCTCTTTCGTGGATGAATCCTTAACGATTTTTGCAAGTAATGCAGGTGTAAATTTACTGCGAGACCTCCAAACTATATCACGCCCTCCTGGACTAGACCATTTACCCCCAGCTTTAACCCATGCATCAAAACACTCGTTCCATTTACGCTCAGCACCGATTCCTAAGGCCTCGAGATACCATCTGTCTGATCCATCATGCTGTAAAGCCAACTGAGCCCATATACTAGCTGCACTTTTTGCATCCAATTCACGCAACGCAATGGCACACTCTCTCTTTACCTGAAAACTGACATCATTTGACATTTTAGCAACAAGACTCTCAACATTCAAACCTAATTGTCGAGCAAGCCGAATGGAGACTATCCTCATATCCGAGTCCAGATCTTTACTAATCTTATCAACGACTTTTTTCCCTGCACCCGGCATCTTGCCTAGACACCAAGCTGCTCTAGCCCTTTTGATTCTGTCCTTATCGGACATCAATTTCGTTAAAGCTTTTTCTGTTTTGTCGACACCCATTTCATGAAGAGCACCCCACCCTAAATATCTACTTTCTAAATCAGGAGCCATTAATGCGCTAATCGCACCATTCAGAGTCTTAAGATTTCTTTTTGCAAATGAATATCCTTTATGATCTTTTGGTGTAACTCTAAAAATTCTTCCTCTTTCTAGATCTCTCATTCCATGCCCTCCAACGCCAGGGTCATACCAATCGGCAACAAAGATTGATCCGTCTGGACCCACCGCAACATCACTAGGCCGATACCACTTATCTTTACCTCCACTTAAGATTGGGAACATTTCTGCCTCATATCCTGCCCCAATATTCTTTCTAGGGTAAGCTCTACATACATTAGGGCCTGCATCACAGTGGATGACCTGATTGAGCAATTTTGGAAACATGCTTCCCTCATATACAATAATTCCAGTCGGTGAACCTGCTCCAGTTTGAATCAAATTTGGAACAACTCCCGGATCATTGAGATGCCAATGCCTGTCAGGAATTTCTTTTTCTATATTACTTCTTTTATCTCTCCAACCTTTGCCTGAGAACTCATCTCTATAGCCATAATTCCCATATTCCATCACAAAATTAATTCTAACTCCCCTATTACCGTCATCATCATTATCTGATTGCCATATTGCACCAAATGAATCGACACTAGCTTCCCAATTATTTCTAAAGTTCCAACCTAAAGTTTCAACATTTGAGCCATCTGGATCACATCTGAATACCATACCTTGTTGGTAAGGTTGACGGTGGTCGCGGATTTCATTACCGGCTTTATCAATAATAATTTTACCATCTGGCGTTTTTAGACCTCTTGATGCATTTCCAAAATTGAAGTACAACTTTCCATCGGGACCAAAACAGAAAGCATGAATTCCATGATCGTGTTGCTTTCCGCCAATGACATTAAAAAGTACTTTTTTATCATCAGGTTTATCGTCATCATTATTATCTGTAAAAATCAAAACCTGCTCACCGGCAGAAACAATTACTTTATTACCAAGAACGCAAACACCATGGGGAGAATCAATATCTCTTCCCTGATAATAAGTTTTTGATTGATCAGCTACGCCATCACCATCCGTATCTTCTAAAATAATTATTCGATCTCCTTCAGCGCGCTTTCCATTATGTCCTCTATAGTTAACTATTTCTGCAACCCAAACCCTTCCCTTATGATCAATGTCAATACTCGATGGGCTTAACAGCATTGGCTCTGAAGCAAATAACTCAGCCTTCATTCCGTCAGCAACTTCGAGCGACTGCAATGAATCCTTAGGTGAAAGACCATTGGAATAAGCATTTAAAGTAAATAAAAGGGAAACTATTATGATCCAAGCTTTGTAAGATAATAAGTTATTCATCATGTGTGTGTGTGTGTATTTTAATATGTAATTATCGTTATTCTGATTCCAGATATACCGAAATGTAAAAATGAATATGCAGAATATTTATGAAGTATGAAATAAAAAAAGAGCACTTGAACAAAATAAATTTTTAGAATTTAAGAATTTATTTTTTTGAGAGATTTGGCTTTTTAAAGTCTTGGTTTGCATCCAATTCTTCCTCGCTAGGACGGTGTGTAATTAAACCTTTATCAGGGATATCAACGCCTGCCGTCCACGCCACTGCATTTAATACTAGTTTTCTGAATCCATCATCGCCAAAATTTGAATGAAAATGAGCCCCCGTAAAACCAAGTCCTCGTCCTCCATCATCTCTTTCAACAGACCAGCATAACGTCTCTGCTCTACCAGATGCATTTACAATATGTTTTTTAGGCCCTCTTGGCCAGCTACTTTTACCTGATCTAGCGTTATCATCAGGAACTGCCTCCAGAATGTTGGTTACCCCCTTTTTACCTTCCCTAAAGCGCATATTAAAATACCATTCATCCTTAACTTTAAAATCTCTAACACCTCTTGTAACTGGATGTTTCCTATTAAGTTTAGATACAGCTACCCAATGAGGATTAATAGACCAACCTGTTTCATAGTATCCTCCAATCCAATTTTGAAGGGCTTTTCCTGACTGTCCAATTGGAACTTCGACGGCATAATGCATACACATTAATCCACAGCCTTTATCAATCACATTTTTTACCTGCATCAAATTTCTGTTAATTGGATGCCCTCCACCTCCATCCATAAATAATATAACTGCATCAGCACCAACAAAAGGATTATCAGATTTGGGCCAACCATTCTTGAAAACTTTAGTTATCACTTTATCTCCTAAGGCTTCTTTTAAATGATCCTCAATTAACATGCATCCAGCATTAAATTCATGGGCCCCCCAACCATGGCTTTTATTTCCGGCGACAAGAACTATTTTTTTTGGCGCATCATCAGAAAAAGCAGGAAAACAATAAGATGTTGAAAGTGTAATGATCAGGACTCTGATCAACAATGAATAACTCATGGGTTTCTATAATTTTAATTTATTTAGGAATAATTATTAACAGCCAATGTAATAAATGTGACTGAAAATATAAAAGCTAAAAGAAAAAAAGAAATGAAGGCAACCGAATTAAAAACAGTCTTTCTTTTTGACCTATAACAACTAATACCAATAGCCATCACCCCGCATTCGATGGCATAGACAACATAAAGCCAAAACATTATTCCGGAGGTAAAACCATAGCTGTGCAAACCAGTTTCAAGTTGGTTTACGTGCCACCAAGAAAAAACTGTTATAATTAGAATCAATACAGCAATAATGTTCATGCCTAAGTCTTTAATGTATCCACCCATTCTTGCATGGAGCATTATCAACGCTCCTAAACATATCATGAGAGCTCCATTCTCCTTAGGATCCCAGCCCCAAAACCTGCCCCAACTATCATTAGCCCAGACGCCACCTAAAACTGTACCAACAAGAGCAAATAAAAGTCCGAAACATGTAATTCCATAAACCATTCTTGTTATTGATCGCCTCATATCCTCACTTCCTCTTTTGAGAAACTTTGAGAAAATAAATATGTGAGCAATGACTCCTGCAAGTAAGGCAGCAGCGTATCCAATATTTATAGCAATCACATGCGTTGCTAGCCAAAAGTTTGATCGCAATACAGCCTCCAAAACTTTAAGAGTGTCTCTAGCTTCTTTAATTTCAAAGCGCCAAGTGAGGAAAATTCCAATTATTCCTACTACTAAAGAACATGCTAGAGCGATACCCTTACGGTCGAAAAATTCCAAAAGTAAACATAATATAACTGCCACGACTGTTATAAATGGAATAGTCTCATAGAGAGTCGAAATTGGAGGTCGACCCAACATAAGGCTCCTCATACAGATTCCTACCACCAAACAAATCGTCGCAAAAACTGCCATCGACCAAACAACAAATATTATTAAGTTTGATATCTTGCTACCATGCCCGAGCCATGAAATGGCAAGCAGTAAAAAAGCCATGATATAAAAAGGAAGCGACCAATGAAAAAGTGATAATTTATTGTTAAGAAGTTCAAGGTTAATGTTTTTATATTCACCTCTTTCTTCAGCAATCTTTATAATTTTGGTACTAAGCTTTTCCAATTCATTTTTGAACGCTTTTTTGTTACTTACGTTTCTGCAGAGGTTTTCTAATGATATCAGATACGGGATCGACCAAACAGAAAAATTTAACTTTTGATCGGCCGTCATTCCAGTAGACCTAAAAGTTAATTGCTCTATAAAAAAACCAGGTTTAACCCATTCTTCATCATCTATAGTCTGAGGGGGGAACATTGCTAAACTTATCATGCTAACCCTATCCTTTACTCCTGCTGTTGCAGTATCCCTTTCTAGCATCTGAAAAGCCACCGATATTTGATCAATGAATTTCTGTCCTTCTGGCCCCCTAGCCAATTCAACTATCTTATCAAATTGTTCAACAAAATAACTGATTTTTGTTTGCCCAGTTCCTGATTTTTTAAACTCTTCAGAAATTTCGCCTAAGTCTACACCAATGCCTGATCTAGCAAAATTAAAAGCGTTAGCGGCCCATTCAAACTCATTAATAGATGATTTCAAGGAAAGAATACCCGCGTTCACCGGATCCCTTCTGGCTTCTTTACTTTCCTCTTCATTATCTTGGTCATTAATCTTTTTCCCTAACTCATTTGACCTTTCAGATAAAAGCTTCATTGCATCAGGGACTTTACTAATCTCATTGTATGAATACCTCTCCCTAGGTGAAGCATGAGAAGCAACTCCTATTGACTCAATTACTGCAGGATTGTTTATCTTGAAAATGGGTAATTCTTTTGCAACATCAGGTCTAAAAAGACAATCCATTAACCACTCAGTTGCAGAAATTCTAATTTTTTCGTCGTTTACTTTAAAGGTTAACCTTTTGGAATTATTAATCCTCAACAATTTATACCTTGCCACAGTTTGCATTGGCTTTAATCGCCCCTCTTCTTGGACAGGCATCGCTTCAAATATTTTTACTATCTCAGGATCCCAATGCTCATACGAATCTATGGCTTGTAATTTTTCGCTATGGAATAAAAGCAAAAATAAAGAACAAAAGTATATTGAAATATTGTTAACTGATTTCATATCGCTTTCTGTTTCTTTTTCCTAGAACGAGAATTTCTTTTTAAATAAGTTAGAAGGCGTTGAACAAAATGTATTGTCATACCAATTGAAATCACATAGGTCCCATATTTTGGCCATTGGTCAGCTGGGTTATATGAAACAGCCAAAGATGTATAAAGTTTATCACCAGGCTTTGCCCCTTCAGGCCCCCAGCTAGCTTGATATAAAGTATATCCGCTATCCCTCATTGGTTTGTTCATACTAATGTGGACCCTGTCTGTTAATTTTCCGTCATCAATTTTAATAACGTCACTGGAGTATTCTCTAGCTCTAGCCGTACCAGGATGATCTTCTTTTTGAAATTTTGTCAATTTAACCCCAAAAGGAAGCGTGTGTTTTTGACGCGTTAGATCAACTGACCATGTTACATCATTGATTTTTAGAGTAAATGGTTTTGGGGAGAAAGGTCCAGAGCCAATTATCAAACCTTCAGTAATCTTTTCACCCCCTGCCCCATTGAAATCAAAATAGGCCGCAGGTAAATTAAATTCCATATTTTTATTAGTTGGAACATTAACCAAGCCATAACCCTCTACGACTCGAATGCCTTTTTCCTGCGCCGCGGTTTCTTTCAAAAGACCCATTAATTGCCCTTTACCATTGGCTATATTTCGTTTGTATCCAGAAACAGATATTTCAAAAGGTATCTGAGTGTTATGGAAGGTTTTCTTAGAACCCTTTTCCCATATGCCATATAAATCATCAGGACTAACCACGAAAGCTTTAGTTGCTACTCCATCAATGCCATGTTTTGAGATTTCAATACTCCATTCAGTTAAGTTGTAGATTTCATCAGAGCTATCGTCCTCATATAAAACCATATTTCCTTCTCTTGTGTAGTGAAAGGCAACGAATCCAGCAAATAGAATATAGATTATTCCAAAATGAGCTATAACCATACCTGGCCGCCTCCA
>CEQX01072928.1_pt1 | contig 14163 bp, 17 predicted proteins | sample 356261 | NCBI WGS metagenome assembly CEQX01 (sample SAMEA2621076, study PRJEB7988) | marine metagenome | isolation source: saline water (ENVO:00002010), including | reverse complement strand
AAGATGCTATCGAGGGTGTCATCAATATCAACAAGAACACAGCTAGCGAATTGTCTAAGTGGAGTTCTAACTCCCGCCATGACAGGTGTGGGAATGTTGAGCTTGTGTTTGCTGATGCTGTTGTAGTATCTCTGAACATAACTGATTCTAGTCTCCTTAGGGTAGTTTGCAAATAGTGTAGCAGAAATCATAATGTACATCTGCTGTGGTGTTTCATATACCTCACCACTGCTTCTGTCTTGTACAAGATACTTGTCAAAGACTTGTCTCAATCCTGCATAGGTAAACAGGAAATCACGATCATGATCAATTATACCATTTATTTCATTGATTTCTTCATCAGAATATTTATCAAGCACTGTGGTGTCATATAGACCTCTCTCAACGCACTCCTTTATATGGTCATGAAGGTGTGGAATTGTCTCTAACTTACCATACAGACCCTTACGGAGGGCAAAGAGCATAAGTCTAGCAGCAACGAACTGATAGTTAGGATTGTCAAGTGTTATAAGATCACTAGCAGACTTGATTAGAATATTCTGTATCTCAGCAGTAGTGATACCATCATAGAATTGTATACCAGATTGTATCTCCACCTGTGATGCAGAGACTCCTCCTAGATTTTCACATGCACGTTCTGCCATGACGTGCATCTTTTCAAGATTCAATGGTTCCGTAGAACCGTTTCTCTTTACAACTTTTATACCGTTGCTCATACTTTTTTCCAAGTTTGTAGTTTTAGTTTGGCTTTTAATCCTGTATATGTGTTCGATTCTAGCAGAGAATTAACATCATGTCCAGCCAAAACCATGTCATTGATGTCTTTTTCTCTGATTTGTGTGGGAAATATCACCACCTTATGGGATTTCTCGATGGATTGAGTAATCTTAGAGACGATCTCCCTGTTCCTTGGTTCGTTGTCGAAGACGTAGGTAAATTCCAAATCACCATACCCGCTAAGATCCACGTCACTACCGCACATAGCAATGGAATTATCAATGAACGTCGAGTCAAATGGTCCTTCTGTGACATAAACCTGTTTCGTTTGATCTATTGTATCAAACCCATACACTTTGGGGTGATCTTCCACTAACATCAGGGTCAAATATTTAGGTTGTACGAACCCGTCCAAAGCACGTCCTTGAAGACCAATCAATCTTTTATTTGAGTCGTACATTGGGATTACGATACGTGCATGTTCATCACGAACATTAGTAAATGTCGGTTTGATAGTATTACAGAAGTGCTTGAACTTCTCAGCGTAATAGAACTTATCTGGATCTAGTTTACGGTTCTTTAAATAGGTATATGCTCTACCATTTGCAGATGCTAGAGGCAAATCAATCTTCTTTTTAAATATAGGTTTATTGATTATTTTCTTGAAGTCTGGTTCAGGTGTGGTCGTTGCCTTGCCTGTCAGACCTTCTTTATATCGCTCCAGAACGTACTGATCATACAGTTGAGGGTCTTGATCCTTTAGAAAGTTTGTGAAGGATCTGGAGAGACCACAGTTATGACATTTGAAATTGAAATCTGTCTTGACTTGATACAGATATCCTCTAGTTTTGTTCTTATTCTTCTTCGAGTCACCACAATAAGGACATCTGAACGTATAGAGATTGTTCTTTGTCCTTTTGAATTTACCAAGTCGAGCAGATACCAAACTTATAAACTTGGCATCAATGTGAATCATTATAAAGGTTTAGTTTTCCTTTATGATAGCAGACGTCGTATTACCGGTCAAGTTTCTTATAAAGATTTGTCCAAGAGGTGAGACCACGAAACTTATAATGGTCAATGCTCCTGCTATAGTCCACATCTTCTTCTCTATCGTACGAAGACGTCCATCTACCAGTCTAATATCTCTCTCACATCCCTTCTTGATATCATTAGCATGTCTATCTAACTTCTCATCAACCTGCTCTATCTTCTCAAACAGCACTGCATCAATACGATCTTGCTTATCTAACTTCTCATTGTGAACAGCAAGCAACTGTCCCATCTTGACTGAGTTTTCTTGCAGAGACTCTACAATTCTCTCTAGTCTTTCAAGTATAGCAGTGTTAGCATTGTTATTTTGGTCCACTGTTCATCCATCTTCTACGTGATCCATGACCAGCAGTTGCATACTTTTTCTTCTTCTTTGATTTCATCCCTTTATCATACCCTGCCACAGGACCTTCGTCATCTGCTTGCGAGGAGAAACCTGCCTTCCCAGTATTACCAGGATCGGTAGACATCATCTCTTCTCTTATACTTTTCCAATCCTTCATTAGATAGAATTTAGAATAACGTATGCTTCCTTGTGTGTTTGTATGGTATCGAGACCAGTCTTAGGAAAATCTGGTATTCGATTCAGGAATTGTAAGAATGTTTTGATAAGAGACCAATACTCTTTATCAATCTTATAGAAGAATAACGGTATTGCACCTTCGCCAAATACATTAAAACAAATAATCATATGGTTGAGTATCAGGTGATGCTTTAGTTCCCCTGATACTACATATTTCTTCATCAACCTTTTGATATACTTGAATCTTTTTAAGTCCTCCTCAAAGTCTTCCATAGTGGCAGCATGAGGATTTTCATAATGTTTTATAGCAAATAGCACATAATTGTCATCATTTAATTCATCAAATTTCATTTAGATTCATTGCCTTTTAGGCTTCTACTGTTAAAGTTCCAGCAGCAGTACCAATAGCAGCAGAGTTAGTGATAGTAGACGCTGTATTAGTGCCTGTATCCTTAATTGTTCCACCGTTTAGTCCTACAGCGTTTGCTCCAATTGATAATACGTCGTCAGCATTAGTATCTGCAGCCGCAGCACCAATGGTCTTACTAAAGACTAATTCATTAGTTGTTGTACCACTAGCATATGTAGCAGTGATATTTCTTGCTGGTGTATCGTTAGTGATAGTCAACTGAGGAGTTCCAGTTACGTCAACTGCCTCATTGAATCTGACTCTAACTTGTAGTACACCACCAGCAGACTTGTCAAACGCTGTAGATATAAATTCAATCTCAGTGATGTCAGCAGCACCTAGTGATACCGCTAGTCCACTAATAGCGACTAAGAGTTCAGGATCAGCGTCAGTGTTGTTGTTACCACTAAATGCTGAACCAGCTTCTCTTACCCAACCACTAGCGTTAGCAAAGACTTCTTTCTTTTCAGCAGTTGTCAAGTTCTTTGGCTTAGATTCATCAGAATCTGATGCTCCCCAGAGTGCCATGTCGTTCTTTTCCTTGTTTTACGTTTTACTATTTATCCTTTGGCTTTGATTGCCTTAGCTACTGTTTCAAGTAGTCTATCGTCCATGTCAGTCTTTGTAAGCTTTACTGCTTTACCTAGAATGATTAGACAAACCTCTATTAGTTTTTCACCCAACTCTTCGTTGTCAGGTATCTTGTCTACAGCATCAGTAATGATTTTTGTAGCAAAGGGTAGTAGAAATCCAAACATAATAATCCCTAAAGTTCCTTAGTATATAGGTTATTACCTAAACTCCTTTTAGCAATCTATCTAACAGTCCCTTACCACGTCTCTTACCCTCTGTAGGGTCATACTTAGTGTTCTTCATATCTTTGTTCGCTTGATTCTGAGCATCCTTCATACCACCATCATTGATACCAGTGACATTACCCTCTTTTACACCCTTAGACACACCCATTCTCTGCATAGAACTGAACATTCTAATTGCTTTTCTTCTTTGAAATGCATCAGTAATATCAAGACCTTTATCCTTTGCAAGATCTTTGTAATCATTGTAAGGCATTGGCATTTCAGTTACAAATTGTTTATAACTCTTCATGTACCTAATCCCTTACCAGATTTCATGTTCTCCTTACTACCATACCTTGCTTTAGCATTTACATAAGACTTTGTATCACTACCATAACCCATCTCCTTAGTGTCTTTCTTGAGTTGTTGCTTCTCCTTATGTTTAGCAAGATACTTACCAACACCAGTAGACTTCTGACCCTTCACCTTCTTAGGTTGGTTACTACCCTTCCTCATTATCTGACCCTTATACTTTGCTTTTACAGCATCAAGAGCAGCGTCCTTTACCTTAGGACCTGTAGGTTTCTTGGTACCGCCTTTATCATAACCCTTCTCTTTCTTTAGACGAGTTGCTTCAGGTAGCATAGGTGTTTCAGGTTCATACTCACAGTTCCATGCTCTGAGAGACTTGTTGATTCTAGAATTAGGATCATTTGCAGTCTTCTTAGAGGTCAACTTCTTCTTCATACCACTCATCCTTGCACAGAATGATGCCCTACGGGGATTTCCAACCTTCTTGCTTGGTGCTTTAAGGTCAGATCCAGGATTTGCTTTCTCGTAAGACTTCCTTCCTTTCTCGTTTAGTCCACCAGATTTATTCTTACCAGCTTTTTTTGTCCATGCAGCACCCTCTTGTACCTTGTTACCACCTTGTGTAAGACCAGCTTTCAAACCCTCTATCTGCTTATCAGTTAGTGATTTACCATTCATAGTCTTTGTCTTGATTGCATTCTGTATTCTCTGCAACTCAGTTGTCTCTTTGACAAGGTTACCACCCTTCTCTACCTTACTACCCTTTGGTATAGGCATACACTTACCTTTCTCCTTACAGAAATACATCCCTTCGCCACATGACTGCTCATACTGAACACTATCTCTTAGATCATCAGGCACATTTTCCTCACTACCTGATATCTTAGCAGCATACTCTCTTCTCTTCAGCAGTCTTCTACCTCTAGCACCAGCGTCTTGTGCTTTCTCTGCTTTCTTTTCTGTCTTAGTTTTAGATGTCTTTCTAAAACTAAAAGTTATCTCAGTTAGATTCTCTTCACTCCAATCCTTTCTAACATACTCCTTACCACCAGCTCCAACGTCAGTTACCTTAGTCTTGATAGGTCTATTGACCTTGATCTTGACCATCTTTTTCTTCTCTACAATAGTCTCTTCTTTTTTTATTTTCGCTAGATCTTTATGTAGTTCTCTATACTGTGCTTTACTATCACCAGATCTTTTATTTGACTTATCCATCCTCTTATTTTTACCCACAGTCTTATATCCACCAGTGGTATATCTTTTTTGATAGAATCCTTCAGTCATCTCACCTTCTGGTTCGTATGATTGATTCATTTGCTGAAGAAGTTTAGTCTTCTGATCGGTTGCAGATTTTATCTTATTAAGAGAAGTACCAGGTGTATCAATGTTCTTCTTCATCTGGTTTCTTGTCTTCATACCTTGAGCAAACTTCCATGCTGCAAGACCAGCAGCAGTCAATGCTGCACCAGTAGTCAATGCACCCTCATTTTGTGCTGACTCCCAATGTGATGTGTCTCCACCTGAGTTCCTTATCTTCTGTAGGTGCTGATCCTTAGTAATATTAGGTTTCATAATAGGTCTATTCCAGACCTCTTTTGCTTTATTGACTATCTTCTTACCTATCTTCTTCAAGTCTAATTCATATATGTACTCGTCAGAAAACTTTACTCGTCTTGATGAAGGTGTTGTAGTGCCTGATGGATTAGTAACTCCCTTTGTTACTCTTGCGTTACCCTTTTTCTTTGAACCACTCTTGAAATCTCTGTGAGTTTTGTTAAACTCTTTAGTAGACATGGTATGATACGCTTCCTTATCTTCCTTTACACTCTTCTTTCTTCTATTGATTTCCTTCTCTATTCTTTTCTTCATGAAAGAGTTAGCAGGGGTCTGCTCCATGCCACTAAACTTCTTATGTGCAGCAGAGAGTTTATCATCACTCTGTCTTGCCATCTTAGCATCTTCACTAACAGATTCCTTTTTCATTTTCTTTTCAGGTAGTCCTTTATGTTTAGTAGATGCAAACTTCTTTGCATCTTTCATCTTTATGCTGGCAGCAGTTCTGGAAACCTCAGGTGAGGTAGCTTTCGCCTCACCTTTTTGAGCCGCTCTAACCATCCCGAAGAATCTTTGTTGTTTTCGGGAGACTGCTTTTTCATTTAGCATTGAGCATCTTGAGTGCATCAGACTCTACTTTATCTAGTAGAGATTCCTTCTTGCAATCAGGAACTTTCTTACCACCCTTCATCTTAGTACCAGTTGCCTTATAACCTTTCCAACAGGAAGGTTTATTAGGATCCATACCAATATTCTTACGTGCTTGCTTTAGACTCTCACTAAATTTTTTCTTTTTCTTCTTCGCCATCCCACCATATCCTTCGGTCTTCATCTCTGGATTGATTTCAATCTTGTTCTTTACACCAGTTGTTTTGATGTCTAACTTCTCACCTTTAGTTGCTTCTTCAACTGAACTAGGTGTACCATCTGCTTCCTCTTCATGAGGTATGACGTTACCATCAGCGTCTGTTTTGTGGTGCTCAACTATTTCTAACCCTAAGTCTGCTCTCCAATCTTCCTTCTTCATCTTCGCTCTCTTTGCCTTAGTCTTAGCAAGGACTCTATCAGCAGCTTCTGATCTCTTCTTGTTAGGTCCATCATATGCCATAGCACCTTTTTGTTTGCGTGGTGCCTGTCCAATCTTTACTTTACCATCTCCTTTGTATATACCATATGCTGTACCTTCTGAACGAGTGTCCTGACCATCAGCTTTGCCACCTTTCTTCTTCTGTATAGCATTATGAACTACACCAGCATGTTCTTTAGAACCACTTTCAACCTTACCATCACCATCATAATCTTTCTTTGCTTTTTTCTCATGCAAATAAGGTGATCTTAGATCATCGTATACTTGTGTAAAGGGATTACTCATTTCTTTCCTAAGTCTTATCGTATTATTTATCAAAAATCAAGTGGCAGGAATAGTTTGTCTACTTCTTTTGCCTCTGATATCCATGCTCTGAAGATTTCTTTATTCTCATCAACACAAATTAGATGATTAGCACCACGTCTAAAGATCTGTCCTACTCTACTGTGTGACTCAATCATTGAACCATCTTTGAATATATCTCCTGCCAAATATTGCTCTCTTATAGTACGTTCATCTACAGGTATGACGTTCATCATAATATAATTGTAGAGTTGACCGTTTGCTTTCAATGCTAACTCTGAGATTTCTTTTGCTCTGGACTGTCGTACAACGATATTAATTGCGTCAAATCCATTTTCATAGAGGGATTGTAAGACGTCGAAGATTGTTTCTGCGTTTGCGTCGTCAACGATGGACTCGCTAATCTTAGGATGTGCATTCTTTAGTTCCTCAATTTCAGTGTCTCTACTTGGAAATATGTAGAAATATTCTCCACCTGATACTTCCTCTACTGTAGCAAGTATGTTATCGGTGACATCATCTTTGTCAAATTTATCAAACGCAATCGTAAGTGGGTTCTCTCTACTGACATTTTGTAGTGCTGCCTTTGCTTGTCCATTGGCAGAGTTTGGATTGGGTTGTGCTGTGTTTACTGACCTTGCTGCAACTTTACTTGCAAGTGAAGGTCCGTCATCACCAGAACCACGTTTAGCAACTGTTGCTGCTGCACTAGATCCACGAGTGCCCATCTCATCATCAGAACCACTAGAACCACTGAACATTTTAAGTTCACCTTTGACAGTCTTTGCTTTTAGATTACCTTGCCTGTCATACCAGTCTCCATGCCCGTCACCAACGAGACCTAAACGCTTCGCTTCTTGCGATGCTTTAGTGGTTCTTGCTTCAGTTATGAATTGTGTGAACTGTTTCACTTCAATTTTTCGTAGATTGATTTTTTGTTGGATTCAATATAATGCAGTCCAATATATTGCATTTGCTTATATTTATCTATGGCTCCAGTTATAGCATAGAAAAAGCGTTGGAAGTCTTCAACTTCCTTAACCATGATCTGTTTTCGACGAGTCTTCTTTATCTTGTAGACCTCAATCAACTCATCAATCAATTGATTCAATTCGGACGACTGCTTCATTTAATTTAATACCCTCCTTAGTTAGTCCTCGACCTTTGGGTCGAATATCCACATAGGTCTTTGATGTGACCTCTCTTACAAGTGTATCATCTATTCTACGTAGATAGTTATCAGTCAATATAAAGTTAGCAGTCTTGTCATTATTGACACCAAAAGCAATTCTACCTGTCAATGCCTCCCTGACTAACTCCTCCTTGAATTTTTGAAATACCTTTGATCCTTCTGGCATTTTTCTTGATCCTAGTATATCTTGCAGTGATTCATTTATACCACCCTCCTTCTTTGCTTCTCTCATAAGTCTATCCATCACAGGTTTTTCTTGTCTTTTAGGTCCTTCAAATACTTCTGATAGTTCTGATAGTACTGAGGCAACTTTCTTTACTTGCAACCCACCAAGACCCCCACTAAAGGATACTTTTGTTAGCACGTCATTCAATACCTTTACAGAACTCTCTATACCAGCAGAGGATAGTTGGAATCTACCTCCATATTTTAGAGAGCATCTATGTTTGACACCATTCTTTCTGAATATGATATCTGTTTTTGGTTCAGGTCTTTGTCCACCCATCAATATAAAAGAGTCATAGAATACGTCATTACCTCTAATGGGTAGTATAGAGTTGGGATCATTGATAGTAAACCTACTGCCACCTATCCTATCCACCATTTTATCTGCTGCATTTTGTATAGAAGCTTCTATAGGTTTACCATTGAAGAATGCCAGCATGGCTTGCTTAGTAAGACTAGGATTTTTTATCCTACTATAAGCAGATTTCATTACTGCAAATTCAAATTGTTTACCTCTGTCTATCATTAGTACATGTTTTTTCTTTCTTCTCTAGAGAACCCCTTTACTTCTGGAGTATTTGCTCCAAAGGTTTTCTTTATCACTCTTATATATTCTTCGTTCAATTCAAGTCCAGTGACCTGATCTTCAAAATTGAATCCTCCTTGTACCCTACGTCTATTAGATGATGGGGTCTTTAGTTTATGATCTCTATAAAACTTATCACCATTCTGCTCGTATATAAACTGTTTCAATGGCATCTTATACTCAGGTATTTCTTGCCAACTGTTTATATAGTCCTGATTTGTGACCGCCCACCTCTGAAAGTTAGGTGTATCGAAGAAGTGAAACGCATTATTGAGTGGTGGATAAGGTGCTATATTATATTGTTCATGACATCTGACCTGACAGTACTGATACTTGATCATGAAACACCATGCCCAAGTCCATTGCTTTAGACTAACATCTTTCTTGTTCAGAACACACATCAATGACTGATGGCATATTTCTGCCACCCAATCAGGAATTACCTTATTGAAATGACCATTTCTAACTTCTTGTGGGTATAAAAATACTCTTGCTGAACCCATTATATTGTCTCCTATCTCACCTGTGACAAATAAATTGTTAGTATCTTTTACGTATGGAATCAGAGGAGTTCTAAGAGCAAATCTTTCGTTGACGTATCCATGATTGATAGAAGTTATGTTACTATACTTACCTGTCTCTAAAGCATCCCACCCTGTTGTACACTCTTTCTTTGCTGAGATATCGTAGTGTACATTGATTGGTATATCTGTTCTAGCAAAAGCATATAGAGCAGTGGTGCTATCAATACCACCTGACCATAATAGGTTTATCTTTCTGCCATTAGAATTATCATTGATAACGTTGACAGCATCCTCACACACATTATCAAATGACATATCAGTGTGTAGATTGGTAGGTAGTGGTGATATTATTTTGTATGGGTGTTTGGATTGAAGTTTACCTCTCCTACATACACATCTAGTCCTAAAATATCTGTTGAGTGCGGCCTCTTTGTTAGTAAAATTACCTTTATAATACCATCCCTTTCCCTCCTTGTTTTTCAGAGCCCTAGGCATATATTCAGTGCTCCATTTATAGTCATAAGGAGGTTCAAGACTACCATCTTCAGACCATGAATGATTGTTACGGTCTGGATGCATAGACTCTAATATATGTTCATCCATTTCTTTATATCCCACTACATATTACCCCCAAAGACAGACTTCTGAAGTGCAAACCACTCCTCATTGTCATGCAAACCATCAAGATCATTGTTATATAATCTCTTTCTATTAGATGATGGAAACTTTAGTTTGTTATCTCTATAATATTCATCACCATTCTGTTCATATATCCACTGTTTGAGTGGCATCTTATACTCCTTTGGTTTCTGCCAAGAACTGTTCTCATCTTGATTAGTGTGTCCATATCTATTCCAGTTAGGTGTATCAAAGAAGTGGAAGCAATTATTATATGGAGCAAACGGTGCTACAGCACCATAGTATCTGATGCTACGGACTGCTGCTGTTTGATATTTGAACATATAACTTCCTGCCCACATCCATTGCTTTAGACTAGCACCTTCTTTGTTCAAGGCATAGTGCATAGTGTCATAAGTCAGTTCATCTATCCTCTCAGGTATACTCTCCCTGTAATCTCTGTCCCATTTGTCTGGTGGAAAAGCAAATATCTTACCTGTACCAAATATTTGATCACCAATCTCACCTGTTACAAATATATTGTCCTCGTTTATGTAAGGTTCTACTCCCTTCCTTACACTCATCCCTGCTTCATAGGGTGCACAGTCTTGAGTATTGTCATGGTGGTGCATGATAATATTCATATTACTATAATCATCTAGTTTACTGTATATGAATGGTGCTTCCTTCTCTACCTGAGGGTCACAGTGTACATTTATGGTAATACCTGTGTTGTGTAAGGCATAGAATACAGTAGTACTATCAATACCACCAGACCACAAGAGATTTATCGTTCTACCGTCAGCATATTCGACACATAGATCTGCTGCATCTCTACAGCAATCATCTATAGTCATATCAGTGTGAAAATTATTGTCTATAAAATCTGGTAGTGGTGATATAACTGTGTACTTTCTTTTTGTTGGTAATAATCCTGCTCTACATATACATCTCATGCCCATCCATCTGTTCAACTCATTCTCTTCCTTTAGAAAGAACATTTGATACCTAGGAGTATCAAAATACTTTGCACTAGAGAGATATTGAGATGGCCACTCAAGAAATTGCATTATAAAAGGATCCCATGTAGTATATAGACACAAAAAAAGGGAGTCCGAAGACTCCCAATCTTTCCATGCACTGTGGAGTTTACTTTGTTTCTTTTATAGAATCCACAAGTCCCTCTGGGAACATGTGTGCATACTTGTCATAGATGTATGCTGTCTTTTCTTTGAATCTAGACTTCTCTTCGTCGCTCATAGTGACAACGTTGATGTTCTCATCTTCACATGCAGACTTGACTAAGTCAATGTCTTCTACAGACCAAACTCTTTCTGCTCTAGCAGCATCGAATGATGCGTCTTGAATCTTCGCTTGAAGATCTGCGTCTAGAGAGTTCCAGAACCCTTCACTTACAATGATTGATGTAAGGAATAGACTGTGTGATGTGTCGTTGATAGTATTCATACACTCATTCTGCTTCAATCCGAAGAAGCGAGGGTATGTTGACTCTCCACCAACGATGATTCCAGACTGAACTCCTTCATTGATTTGCTCTAATTCGATTGGAACTGTCTTAGCACCAACGCATTCTAGAGTTTCAATAGCGATAGGAGATTTGTTACAACGTAACTCAAGTCCTTCAAAGTCTTCGATCTTATGTATTTCTGCGTTTGCAGGGATGTTTCTGTATCCACCTGAGTATGTGAACGCTAAACCTTTTACTCCGCCCTTTTCACCTTTAGCAGGATCTGCTAAACCATCAAGAAGTGACTTACCAATAGGACCTTCAAAGACATGACTTGCGTGATCATGATCACGGAACAAGAATGGCATATCTAATGCCCAAAAATCTTTGTTGTGCTTACGACCTAATGTTGAGGTATACATCTGGGAGACCTCAATCTTCCCTTCTGCCATTAGTTCGAGTAAGTCGTGCTTAGAAATTGACTCACCGTTATTATACTTCTCAGCGTACTCAGAGAGTGTAAGAATTTCGATGTTCAGAGCACCTGGTGCGATTGCTTCCATAGATGCCTTGAACTTTCTCGCAGCTCTTAGAAACAATTCAATTGGTTCGTGTGCTAGAACCCATCTAATTGTTTTCATAAATTACCCCTTTGGAATAGTTTTACTAATAGTATTTATTAGATGTAAACCTTCTCTGTAGCAGAAGCTGTTCTACGCTGCCAGTCGTTTCTGTTCCAGAGACGCTCATGTAGAATATAAAGTGTGGAATTTATGACGAGTGCCATAAGTCCGATTGTAAGACCTTTCCAAGGATCACCCGAAACGATCCAACCGATTACACTGTTAGTAACCATCATCCAGCTACGCCAAGTAACTGCTTTAGTAATGGTGCGAGGAAAACGCTCGAACCACTTAGGATTAACAAAAGACATAATGTTTTTTGATTATAAAGTTGTTGAACGACGATCTTTTTTGGACAGGCAGCATCACTCCTCGTACGTTTATATATAAACCTTCCAGTGTTTCACTATTGGATGTTCTGATTCACTCAACTCATGATTCTTTGGTCTCTGATGTAGAAGTGCTATTGCTTTGTGCTGTCTCAAAATAAAGCTGTTCAATTGATTTGGTTTCTCTCCATCCCTGTAGGAGTATATGCAGTGCGGTAGTTGTTCTCTCTTGATTTTTTCGTTGTGATAAAAATCATCCGTTCCTGCATATTTAGACACATAATATTTTCCGTTTTGCATAAAATACTCATAGATTGACGTAGCGTCTTTCCAAACTATAACACTTGAGTTGAATAAACTCTTGTGTGGGTACTTCATTTTGAAGGGAACTCCCTTCCATGTACTGTACACTAATGCAAAGTTACTATCAAAGTCAAGTACTTGTGAGATATTTCCGTGAATGATAACATCTAGGTCAAAAAAGATCTTTCTCTCATACTTTTCCAACTCAGGACGAACGAAGAGTACTATCTTCCACCACGCTGCCCACCAGTTATCCCATGATTGATACTCACTAGCGTCTATCTCTATCACATTTACCTTAGGATCAATTCCCTCCGGATCATCCGTAAAGCAATAAAAATCTGCATCAGACTGGCGACTTATCATACCATAAAGATTATTCACATATGAATGGTCAAATTTGTCGCCTATCTTAAGACAAGTTATACAATAACTAGATGTCACCTTCCTTTCTGTTCTCCGAATAATACTCTGAGAAATGTCCTTCAGGAAATCTCTTAGATAGTTTGTCTATATTCATGTCGGTTATCTCATCAAGAGAGATGTCTAGTGCCATGCATGCCTGTGCCACATACCATAGTATGTCTCCTAGTTCTATCTTGAGATGCCTTACATTGTCTTCATTATATGGTTTACCTTGGAAGATTATCTTCTTTACTATCTCCAAGAACTCACCACCTTCTGCTGACATACCTACAGCAGCAGTCAATAGTCGATGCATCTCAGATGTCTCTTCTAGATCTCTTATGCGATTGATAAATGCTACATGATTCTTTGATTCGTCACTTGTTACTTGGTTTACGAACTTGACGTACTTACTATCAAAATTTGAAGTCATCGAATTTAGATTTGGATTGTGATTGTTCTTTTTTATTGTGTTGTACAACTTCGATATCTTCTACAATATCTTGTTGTGCTCCCTGTTCTACATCATACAGTCTCATTTTCGCTCTGTCAATGCCTACAACAAATCTTTTATTGATTGTCGGATCATTGTAGCGATTCTTCAACTGTTTGACCATTATTTGATTAAGTCCCTCCAACTCTTCTGTGCTAATAAGAGCAAACATAAGATCAGCAGTGGCAGGGAGACCAAAAGATTCACTTGTGTCAGTAAGATTAGGGTCAGAACTAGCAAAACCAGACCTAGTAGTTTGCGTAGCTGAGACAATTGGTAGACTAAATTCAACAGCAAGTCCTCGTAGTTCTTCTGCGATTGCTTTGACATATGAATAGGAATTTACGTTGACTGCACTCCTATAACGTGATGAAGCACAGATGTTTAGGTAATCTACAAATATTATATCAGGAGAGAAAGATTTTTTCAACTTCAACTCCTGCAATAGTGACTTGAAGTGTCCACAATGTGCTGATGCAGTAGGATATTCCTTGACAATCAATCTACCCTCTGTCTTCTTAGATAGATTTGTTATCTTTTTGTTGAATATTTTCTCAGGTAATTCTGCAATGTCTTTTATATTTGTGTCAAGTAGGTTTGCATCTATCCTCTCTGCAATCTTTTCCTCTGCCATCTCAAGAG
>CEQX01062649.1_pt1 | contig 14224 bp, 15 predicted proteins | sample 356261 | NCBI WGS metagenome assembly CEQX01 (sample SAMEA2621076, study PRJEB7988) | marine metagenome | isolation source: saline water (ENVO:00002010), including | reverse complement strand
GCCGGGATGCGCGTAGGAAGTGGTGCACTCGCACAAAACGATACAATAATTGCTACCCGTCTCGGGTGGGTCAAACACCTTAACAACACTGTTTCAGTCGATCCGATTAACAGTGCATACATGCCACGTTCAGGTGACCTCATTGTTGCTACAGTCGCTGAAGTCCGAAACAATCTCTGGTTCATGAATATCAACGGACCATTTCAAGGACTTTTGCCGATGTCTTTGGCACCTTGGAAAGTAGAATTCGGTGCGGCTCGTCAACACATGGGCATCGGAGATGTGGTTTTAGCTCGTGTTCAAGAAGTCGATGAATGCCACAATGTGGTTCTTACCATGAAAGGTGTTGGTTTGCGCCGCCTCAATCAAGGCTCAATCCATTCCATTCCAATTACTCACATAGAACGCCTTCGTGGAGAAGGTAATGCTACAATCCAACGATTAAGAGATGCATGCGATTGCAGAATCATTGTTGGTGAAAACGGTAAAGTTTGGGTCGATGGTGACGCTGATGGAATTGCTTGGGCTCGCCAGGCTATCGATTTAGTTCATTCCTCAGGACACAAAGAATCATTCGAAGCAGAACTCTCTGCTCTTGAAAAAAATGCTCCAAATAATGGTGATGCTTAATGGGCGGATACGGTGATGTGAAATTATTACGCGACGACGGTCTACGACTGGATGGACGCAAGCTTGACGAAATGAGACCAGTGACTATCGAGGCAGGTATTCTACCTGCGGCAGATGGTTCAGCAATGGTGACGCATGGATTGAATGTTGCAGTAGCTGCAGTTTATGGGCCGATGGAAGCCCATCCGCGAAAGATTCAGCGTCAAGACCGAGCGGTCATTGACGTGCGATACAACATGGCGCCATTCTCGACCAGTGATCGAATTCGACCTGGTTTCAACCGCCGCTCTCGAGAGATTTCTAAGGTAACTGCTGAAGCTCTTGAATCCGTCGTTCTCGTTGAACGCTATCCAAGATCTAAAATTCGTGTCGAAATAGAGATTCTCGCTGCTGAAGCAGGAACACGATGTGCTGGTATTACTGCCGCCTCCGTTGCTTTGGCTGATGCTGGTATCCCAATGAGAGATCTCCTCGTTGGCGTTGCATCCGGTAAAGTCGAGGACATTGTTGTCCTTGATTTGGATAAGGCAGAAGACAATTACGGTCAGGCAGATTTGCCTGTCGGTATTTTGCCAAATACTGGTGAAATCGCATTTTTGCAAATGGATGGTGACCTTTCACCTGATGAATACAATCTTGCAATGGAATATAATTTCAAAGCAGCAGCAGAAATTCATGAAATCATGGTCGATGCTCTCAAGCGACGTTACGAAGGAGGTGAGAATTGATGGTCGAACTCGTACCAACACTTCTTCGCCAAGAACTTGCTCGTCTTGCTGAAGATGACCTCCGAATCGATGGCCGTGGCCGTTGGGAAGGACGTGACGTAGACTTGCAAATCAATTGCCTCTACAATGCTGAAGGTTCAGCAAAAGTTGTTATGGGCAAAACAATCGTTTACGCTGGTGTCAAATTCGAAATCCGCACGCCATGGCCTGATCGACCTTCACAGGGTTCCTTGATGTGTGGCGCAGAACTACGACCGGTTGCACACCGAAAGTATGAGCCAGGCCCCCCATCTCCTCAATCCATTGAACTTGGCCGTGTTGTTGACCGAGGTATCCGCGAATCCGGTTGCATCGACATGGAAAGCCTCTGTATTGTTCCCGGAGAGAAAGTCTGGGGTGTCATGATTGACATCCATGTTCTTTCTGACGGTGGAAACGTGTTTGATGCATGTGGACTCGCAGCTATTGCAGCATTGCGAACAGCTGTTGTTCCTGCAGAACGTTTTGATGTTGGTGAAGATTACACTTTGAAAGTAAAGGGTACGCCGATTATGGCTTCATTCACTCGAGTTGGAGGTCGATATGTTTTCGACCCATCAGAAGAGGAAGAACTCGGCGGCGATGAGCGAATTCATATCACGCTTGGTGATGAAGGCCACCTCCACTCCCTACAAAAGGGGTTAAGAGGGGTGTTCACGCCGGCCGAATTTGCAGAGATATTCGAGGTGGCGCATCAACGATGCTCCGAACTTCGTAAACTCGTAGCAACCCAGGAGGGGAACTGATTGGCAAAGCGAACACAAAAAGCAGGTGCAACAGCACGATTTGGAGCACGATATGGTGTTTCCGTTCGACGAAATGCTGGTGCCGCATTAGCAAAGAAGACTGCAAAATACACCTGTCCTGTTTGCCAATACCGCAAAGTCCGCCGAGTTTCGGTTGGAATTTGGCATTGCGCAAAGTGTGACCACACCTTTGCAGGTGGTGCATGGGAACCATTCACTCGAGCATCCGACACAAACAATCGTATTCTACGACGTTCGGTTGAAGGTGCAACGACTGCAGATATGGCATTCATCGCTCAACAAGCAGCTCTCGATTACGAGCGTGCTTTGGCTGCTGGTGAAATCTCTGAAGAAGAGTGATTACACTCAATGGAGTGTTTTCAATGACTTCAAATTGGTCGCTTTCCCTTAGCGTTCAGTCAAAGAGTTATGAAGACACAAAGGCCCTCGCAGATGCATTGGTCACCGATGAAGAGATTGAGTGGTCCGCCACCAATGAAAACTTTGTTTTCCACTTATCGGAACAAAAAGCAAAGGATTTACGTGCGATGTGGAATACCCGAATGCGTGGAATTATCGCTGTTGACTCACTTCTTTCTTCTCTTTCAATCAAGTCCGAGGGTTCATCAACCCAAACCCATTGAGTCAAACAGGTGAGAGCATGGATAATCTTGAGCAACTCCAAGTCGTCGTCAACGAAGTTCAATCTGCTCGTCAACAAGTAGCGAACCTTCGTGCACAAGTTGTTGAATTAGAGGCAACGATTGAAAACGTCAAAAAGCAGCCTAAAGATTTGGCCTTACATCAACAAATGTCTGGAGTGTTGGTCGAGGTTTCAGACCGCCCAAAGCTGGTCAGAGAACTTGAAGAAACCCTTGTTGCTTTGAAGGAACACCTTGAACGCTTCACTGAGCGTGAAGCAGAATTACTCGCAACGTACAATCAATTGAAAGAAATGCTTGCGGGGACTGAAAACGCATGAAACTCAACGACGTTCAATCATCTGAACTTAAATCGTTCCATGATTGGTTAACTGCGGCATGTTCCAACGGTGCCGTTCCGGTCGTTACTGGGAAAAACGGTGATATGGATACCATCGGTTCCGCTATTGCCCTTTCATCAGCCCACCCAAACATGATGGCCTGTGGCTTACATCTTGGACGAACAGCGAAAAGGATGGTTGAATCACTTCATGCACCGTTCCGCAAATTATCAGAGCACCAAACCGTATGGCCTCAGTCTCTCAGTGGCATTATTGTTGTCGACGCTGCTGCATCTGGGCAAATTGGACTTTCACTACCCCCTGGGATTCCAGTGTGCATTCTCGATCACCATTCTACATGTGATTGGGAGTTGAATGATGGAGATCTCCTGCTACAATGGGATGTAAGAGCGACGACTCAGATTGTTGACTCTTATCTCACGACATATTCACCTCAATCCCGTTCACTTGTTGTTCGAAAAATGCTCCTCGCTGGGCTCCTCACCGATACGGGAAGGTTTCGACATGCAGACAGTGGTGCATTTCAGACTGCAGTAAATGTACTAACGGGTGATGACTTAGATTACGCTTCCTTCCTCGAATTTGTCGAATCAGAAACAACATCGCCAAGTGAACGTGGTAGCCTGCTGAGAGGTCTAAGTCGAGCGGTTTCGCTTGAATCGGGAGCGTGGAACATTGTCCATACTCATTCCGGAACGCTTGAAGGTCGGTTGGCGGGTTTACTTATTGGCACTGGTGCCGAAATTGCATTAGTCAGTCGATTCAGAGATGGTCAAACAAGGTTAACAGCACGTGCTTCACGTCAAACGACCCAGATGGGTATTCATCTTGGGGACATAATGGCCAGTGTTGCGGAAAAAATAGGTGGAGAGGGTGGGGGCCATGACGGCGCTGCTGGATGGAGTGGGAAAGTGGATAGAATTGCAGCAGAATCTTCATTTATCGCACTTGTCGCCACAATAAAAAGAAGTGATGCTTGATGTCTGAAATCGATGTACCCCGTGCACCTGGATACTTCATTTCAAGATGGCGTGAGCAAGGTCCTGTTGATATCGATACATTAGAGAAATGGCGTGATGAGATGAACTGGTCGACTTGGCTGCCACTTGCTGAGGCCGCTCTTTTTTTGGATGCTGCAGAATTACTTGATCTCATTGACACTGTTTTGACGCCGTCAGAAAAAGCAACTCTGTCTCTGGTTCGGCGACGAATGTTAGGTGATACACGGCTTCAGCAAGCCATCGAAGAAGCCCTTGAAATCACTCGCCATCCAGATACGCGAGATTTAGCACTTGAAGGTCGTCTCCGAATGGAACTCGGATTAGCGAAATACGAGCTTGGTGACACTGAGGCTGCGAAAGAAGACCTCACTTGGGCTGAAACTCGCTTGAAATCAGTCGCCCTCGCAAGTCGAGATCATGACCTCTCTCTCATCAACAAGGCAGCACTCCATTCTGCATGTGGAGAACCATTGATGGCTCTAACAGTATATTCCGATATTCCTCGAAATGGCAAACATGCTGATGAGACCGTCGCCCTCTCACGACTTGGTGCCAGTCGGATATGTGCTGCATTAGGTCACAGTTTCGATTCAGTGCGACACGCATGGAACGCCCATGCATTCGCTCTCAAGGCCAAACAAATTGGCATGGCGATTGAAGGAGGAGCTTTGTTCCTTGATTTTGCAAGTAGTTTTATCGATGATTCTGCAGAAAAAATGCACATTCAGGTTGAAAATGCAAAACCAAGGGACGCTGGAGAAGAATTGCGTGAGATTAAGGTCCACCCCGATGACATTCACGCTGTGTTTGAGTGGTGCTTCACACATTTACCCGAGGAAAACTCTGGAGATGACAGACCTGATTTACGTGCCATGGTCAGCCTTGCCGATCGCCTTGGAAAGATGAAACATTTTTCATCATTGATTCAGAACCCTGATGAAATTGAAGACCCGATGTTGGTGGCTATTGTGCAAAATTGTGTTGTGGATGAAGAGTTGAAGGTTTTATGGAATCTGCGCTTATCGACTCTCACCTTAGTTTAATCTATAGACTTGAACACCATTCGGATAAATCGCTAAACTCTTCACGTGTCCATTCAATCAATGGTGGGATCTCATTCCACCATTTTACTGAGCGAACCTTGTCGTCACTAACATTCCATTCCAGTGGTTCTGCAGTCTCTGTCGTAACATGAGCGACCCATCCTTGAGGATAGTATTCCTTATTCCAGTGTGTGATAATACCATCAAGGCCGGTCTCTTCTTTGAGTTCACGAAGTAAGGCTTGCTCAGGATTTTCCCCCTCCTCAAGATGTCCACCGGGTATTTCCCATCCTCGCTTAGGATGTTCTACAAAGACAACTTTTCCTCCTTTCCCGAGTTCTTTGTTACGATCGGATGCAAGTGTAACCCACGCTAGAACAAAGACGGGCTTCTTGCTAACCTTCATTTCAACGCCTCAGAAATTTTCTTTGGCTCTCTCAACCCACTCTTCCGCCCATGCTTCCCCCTGTGATACGAGTCTTCGAGCGAGGAAGAATGCCTCGGATGCATCACCTGCAGACATGAGAGATTGCAGCCGAGTCAAATCAGGGTGAACTGAACTTATCTCTTCCTGCACAATTGGAGCCGTTTCAATGACCTCCTCTACAGACGATATTCGCTGAGAAAGCTGGAGCATTTGATCTAAAAATTGAGACCGTTTTTCTATGCTCGGTGTTGTCCATGGTTTTTCTTCTTCACCCAGCATTCGACCAGTAATTCGCTGCAAAAACAAATCTCGGGGGTTTTGATGGGGTTGTAATTGCTGTACATGGTCATAGCACGACCATGCCTCATCCATCTCTTCTCTGCGTTCATAAAGACGGCCTAATTCCATCCAGAGTTCGTGGTTATTTGGGCGATGGGCAAGAAGATGACGGGAAAGTTCGATGAAGAGAGTTTCATGCCCTCCTGCACGTAAGCGTTCAAGTCTACGGCCATACACGATATTTGCTCGTTGATCGCTGAAATCTAAACGCCTGCAACGTTGGGCAAAATCTTCGAGTTCCCCTTCTTGTGTCGCTGAATCTTCAAATTTAGACCACCAAGTGTCAGGGTCAAGTGGGTCTCGTGCAAATGCAGCTTCAAGCAATTCAAGTCCTACCATGAGAAAATCAACTTCTTTGAGTTGCTCAACTTGTTCGGCATCTCTCCCCAATACGATAAAAATATCTTCGAGAACAGCACACAGACCCAATCCATCGCCGTTAACAACCTTGATGTCCGCCAAACAGCGCCAATTTCTTTCATCGGTGAAATCATGGAGAAGTGCTTGACGTGCGTTCTGTTCAGCCCAAGCAAGGTTTTCCTCAAAGCGATCAGGGTCATTAGAGGCAAGTCGAACAAACTTTTGCGCTTGTGAACGATAGCGATTTCCCAAGTTACGGCGTGGATGCTGCAAAAGGTCTGCATTTTCCCCAGCCATGACCTACACACCATCTCTCAACATTCAACTTCTTCGCTCACTTGTTCACTGAACAGACATGAAACCATCATGTTCGACACCCCATGGTAGGGTTGCATCAAAACCAACTTTTGCAGTAAGTCCGTCATCATCACGTGATGGGTCCAACGAACTTCCTTTTTGATTGGATAGAATTACAGTGTCTTTATCGGGTTGCCATCGGGTCACCATTGCCCATTCTACTCGAACTGGGTCGCCAATATCGATATCCTCATCAACGACGGTGACCATTTTCATGCTTCGATGTCCAGCAAGAGCAGCTTCGATTGCAAGCATGGGATCTTCGGCACTCTTTTTCCTGATTTTAATCACCGCTGCCAACCATCCACACCCTCCTTCAGTCATGTGTACGTCAAGACATTCGCACACTTCGCTGACTGCGGATTTAATCGTCGGTGCACGTGGAAGTCCCATGAGTGTCTTGTGTTCAGCCTCACCAGGTATCAGTGCATGGAAAATTGGATTGTCACGGTGGATAACCCCGTCGATTTCAATAACAGGCTCTTGACGAACATCGTCGACCGTTCCAGTAATGTCGACATAAGGTCCTTCATCATCGTCTTCATTGGTGATTCTACCCCACAACACATATTCTGCATCTGCAGGTGCAAGAACGCCATTCGGCATTCGAGTAAGTCGCAAAGGTTTGCCATACAATTTCTCATGAAGTGCAGCAGCGATTGTCAACTCGTCGATATTATCGTCAAACGACATAGCGGCTGCCAGCAAAACGACTGGGTCTGGAGCGTTGACAATTGCGATGTCAACCTCTCTGCCTTCTTTCCGAGCATTCATGGTCAGAGTTCGCAAGTGTCGAGGCACTAATCGTACAACGAGATGATTTGAATCTCGAACGAACTGTCGGTGAAACGACATGTTTCGAATGCCGTTATCTTCTGCGATAATTACACTTGCTGAAGAATATCGCCCCCGGTCTTGAGGCCAGTGGTGTGGAATAGGAAGTTGAGTGATGTCCACATTTTGCTGTAAGTTTTCAAAACATTCAGCTTCGGATGCATCGACAATAACGGGTTCACTTGGATTGTTCATTGCCCAACCCAATGTGTCGATGTATTCTTCGGGTGTAATTCCAATTGCCTCACACAATCGATCACGTGTCAAAATGTTAATTGCTGCTCGGTGGCCGGGACTCTCCGGAATGTTGGTGAACAATGTCAGATCGTGGTGACTTGCTCGAGAATGTTCCCACATACCATGAATAAGGCTCACAGAGTTTGATTCTTCGGTGGCAGCACCAAGGTGGTCGCGAAAGGCCATGTTCTCGCGAAATGAACTCATCGCTTGAACCTTGTTTAAGACACAGTCCTAAATTATCTCAAATACGCTGTTTTTTTCTAACTTCAGTCCGATAGATTTTCCCTTGATTTAGAACTATTTGTTTGACCCATCTACGCAGGCTTTGAGGGTCGTTTTAAATAGGGGATTCAAGTCGGCAGAGTGCTTCAATGCGGTGATTATGATGGGTAGAGGACTCTTCGCAGGTGCTAAAATGGCAAAAGACCGTCAAAAGTTTCGTTGGTCTGACCGACGATACAAGAAGCGTATGCTCAAATCTCGGGCAAAGCACGACCCTCTTGCGGGCTCTACGCAAGCCAAGGGAATCGTCATTGAAAAAGTCGGCATCGAGGCGAAACAACCGAACTCCGGCATCCGTAAGGCGGTGAAGATTTCACTCATTAAAAACGGAAATAAACTCACTGCATTCGCTCCAGGTGATGGTGCGATTAACTTCATCGATGAACACGATGAAGTGATGGTCGAAGGTATTGGAGGACGTATGGGTCGTTCATACGGAGACATTCCCGGTGTCCGTTACAAGGTCATCCAAGTTAACGGCGTTTCTCTTAATGAAATGGTTCGTGGCCGAAAAGAAAAGCCAATTCGCTGAGGTGTGTTGAATATGTCCGAATCTGAGATGATAGCAGAAGAAGAGCAAGAAGAAGTCGTCGTCGAAGACGTCCGTCCTATCGCTGGAATCGGAACACTGGTTTTTGGAAAGTGGGATGCATCTGCTATTACCTGTAAAGATCCCGGACTTGCACCTTACATCAATCTCACAACCGTTGGTGTTCCTCACACAGGTGGGCGACACGCAAATGCATGGTTTGGAAAAGCCAAGTTATCGGTTGTCGAACGCTACATCAACAAACTTATGCGCACTGGACCATATACTGGGAAAAAGCAAGGCGCAATGAAGGCATTTGAATCTGCATTGGATACTATTGCAGAAAAAACAGGAGAAAATCCGTTGCAAGTATTCGTCAATGCCATCTGCAACGCAGCCCCTATGGAAGAAATCACACGAATTAAATTCGGAGCAGTATCGCAACCAAAAGCTGTTGATTCATCACCATCTCGCCGTCTTGATGTCGCACTTCGAAATCTCGCAAAGGGTGCCCAACAAGGCACACACAAATCGAAGCGAACTCTAACCAGTTGCGTCATCAACGAAATTTCAAAGGCAGCTGTAGATGATGCCACATCTTTTGCAGTTGCAAAGAAGGAAGAATTGGAACGTATCGCAGCATCTGCACGTTGAGATTTTTTCAAACACTCTTTCGTGACTTTCAAGGGTTTGAAAGTAGCATTTTTCGCTCACTGTAGCCATGAACCGTATGTTCGTTGCGAGTTACTTAAGAACCCCTTTCCGGTGGCAGTAATCGACGAGAAGTCACGGGTGATTCCATGGGTCGAAAGGAAGATAATATTAACAAAGCAACTGAAGTCATGCACATTTTACCACAAATTCGTAATTTATGTATTGCTGCACACATTGACCACGGAAAGACCACACTTTCGGACAATCTCATTGCCGGTGCTGGTATGATGTCTAGCGATCTTGCTGGAGCTGCACGTGTTTTGGATTTCGATGAACAGGAATCTGCTCGTGGAATTACGATTAACGCAGCATCCGCTTCAATGGTTCACGCAGTTGACAACACTGATTATTTGATCAATCTTATCGATACCCCTGGTCACGTCGACTTTGGTGGAGACGTTACTCGTGCTATGAGAGCAGTTGACGGATGTTTCATTCTTGCTTGTGCTGTTGAAGGTCCAATGCCACAGACTGAAACCGTTGTTCGTCAAGCCCTTAAGGAAAAAGTCAAGCCCGTTCTTTTCATCAACAAAGTCGACCGTTTGATCAACGAACTTCAAGTCACTCCTGAAGACATGATGGCCCGCTTTACTGAAACAATTAAGAAAGTGAACCGACTAATTGGCCAGTTTGCACCTGAAGAATTCAAGAAGAGTTGGCAAGTCAGTGTTATGGACGGAACTGTTGCTTTCGGTAGTGCATATCACAACTGGGGAATTACCATCCCTTACATGCAGAAGTCTGGAGTCTCCATGACTGACATCTTCGAATATTGTAACAATGAAGATCAGAAGACGCTCGCTACCAAGGCACCAGTCCATGAAGTTCTTCTCGACATGGCAGTTACCAAACTTCCCGGGCCAGTCGAAGCTCAACCTTACCGTATTCCGAATATCTGGACGGGTGACCTTGAATCTGAAATCGGACAAGCTATGGTTAACTGTGACCCTGAAGCAGAATTGGCAATGATGATTACGAAAATTTGGATGGACCCCCACGCCGGTGAAGTCGCTGTAGGTCGAATCTATTCTGGTGCGATCTCACAAGGTGAATCGGTTTTTGCAATTGGTGCTGCAAAAGCAGAACGTGTTCAGCAAGTTAGTATGATGGTCGGTGGTGACCGCATAACTGTTCCAAAGGTGGTAGCCGGAAACATCGCTGCTCTTACAGGTATTCGTTCCGCTGCTGCGGGTGTTACACTTTCTCGTGACAAAGATTTCACTCCTTTCGAAGCAATACGACACTATTCTGACCCTGTTGTCACCGTTGCTGTTGAGCCAAAGAGTATGAAAGACCTTCCAAAGTTTATCGATGCTCTACGCTCGCTTGCTAAGGCTGACGCCTCTCTACAAGTCACAACGAATCAAGAAACTGGTGAGGCACTTCTCGCCGGAATGGGTGAGTTACACCTTGAAATTACTGTTTATCGAATTGAAGAAGAACAAAACATCAAGGTCAGCGTAAGTCCACCAATCGTTGTCTACCGTGAGGGTATCCAAGGCAGCAACCGTGGAAATGCGTTTGAAGGAAAATCGCCAAACCGACACAACCGTTTCTTCTTCGAAGTCGAAGCACTTACTCCGGAAGTCGTCGCTGCACTTCGTGCAGGTGACCTTGGTTCAGGAACAATCCGTCCAAATGACGCTAAGGAAGTTGGTCGGAAATTCGGTGAACTCGGCATGGACAAAGACTTGATGCGTAAGATTTACGCCATCAATGGCTCCAATGTTTTGGTGAATGACACCAAAGGTATTCAAGGTCTCCACGAAACCCGAGAATTGATTATTGAAGCTTTCAATGGAGTATGCGCAAAGGGTCCAATCGCAGATGAACCGGTTCAAGGTATGTTTGTCCGTTTGGTTGATGCAAAGCTTCACGAAGACGCAATCCACCGTGGACCTGCCCAAACAATTCCCGCAGTTCGTAATGGAATCAAGGGTGCGATGATGCGAGCACGAACGGTTCTTCTCGAACCAATGCAGAAGGCTTTCGTTTCGGTCCCGAACGACTGGCTCGGCCAAGTTACGCGTGAAGTTACCAACCGACGCGGAATCATCGAAGATATGCCATCCGAAGGCGAAGTAACAACGGTTGTTGGTGTTCTGCCAATTGCTGAAACATTTGGTTTCTCAAACGATATACGTGCAGCATCTCAGGGACGAGCTGTTTGGAATACTGAGAACCTCGGATTTGAAATGCTCCCGCCTCAATTGTTTGACAAGGTCGTCGGTCAGATCCGCACTCGAAAGGGTCTCAAGCCAGAACCATACCCTGAATCTTACTACGCTGAGTGAGATGCATGGGCGGCTCGGTAGTGGGCCTTTTTGCCTCCCCAAAAGGTGGAGTCCCAAAGTATGAGGTCTCGAAATTGATCGTACAGGATACGGGGTGTGTCGGCGATAAACAGAATGATTTGAAACATCACGGAGGTCCAAATCGTGCAGTCTGTTTGTTCAGTTCAGAAGTTCTCTCTGAACTTACACATGAGGGGCACCCAATTTTCCCAGGTTCAGTAGGAGAAAATGTACTGCTTGAAGGCATTGATTGGAGTTCCGTTCTGATTGGTAGTCAATTTCATTTTCAAAATGTAATTTTGCAAGTGACTGCCGATGCAGTTCCCTGTCGCACCATCAAAGCATCTTTTGTAAATGAAGATTTTATGCGTATCTCTGTTAAAAAATATCCTGCATCGACACGATGGTATGCAAAAGTAGTCAAAAGCGGAGAAATTTTGACGGGTGAAAAAGTAGCCCTTAACTGATTCTTTTCAGTTGGAAATCCGTGAGTTCACGCAAGGCACGCATCGCTGGACTGTGGGGGATCCTGTCAAGGCAGGCGTGTGCTTTTGCATGGTATTCAACTGCCCTTTTCCTTGCATAATCGATTGAACCTAAATTATCGAGGGCAACAAGCGCTTTTTGAATCGATTCAGGGTCAGCATCCTCGCCCTTACCGAGAGCTGCTAAGAGCGTCTTCTTATCTTCGGATTCGGGTTGTGAGAGTGCGTGGATGACCATCAGCGTCCTCTTCCCTTGGGCTACATCAGAACCTGCTGGTTTGCCGAGCACCTCAGAATCTGAAAGCACGTCGATTAAATCATCCATTAACTGGAAGCAAAGCCCTACTGCAAGTCCCCAATCAGCCATACAATCAATGGTTTCTTGGTCTGCACCGGCCATTCGAGCACCAATTTCTGCACATGTCAGGAACATAACTGCAGTTTTTCCTTCAATCATTTCGATATAATCTTCTTCGGAAACGGCCAATTCATCTTCAAACTCAATGTCCATTTGTTGTCCTTCACTGACTCGTCGAACCATCCATGCGATTCTGTTTACCAACGGTGCCACATCTTTGTCATCCAGCCCTTCTGCCTGCACGAGACTCTCGAAAGCGATGGCAAGCATAGCATCACCAGCATTGATTGCAGTAGGAAGATCAAACTCAATATGTACAGCATTTCTTCCCCTCCGCACATCGTCATCATCCATGATGTCATCATGCACCAGCGTGAAATTATGCACGGTCTCTATTGCGGCACCAACATCGAGCATACCAGAATGCGAATCCCCTACCGCTTTGCCAACCAACCACGGTAATGTCGCTCGAAGGCGCTTACCGCCTCCGTGAATAAGGTGAGTCATAGCAGCCGCTAATCGTTCGTGACGTGACGCCATCAGGCTATCCATAATACGCTTTTCAACCAGTGGCTTTACTTCCTGAACGGATACATTGAGTCCAGCACCTTCTGCGTCGGGGAGCATATGAGTAACATCACCCATATCGTGAATTTTTCCATCAACAAGTTCTGCTAACGCCGAACTGTTGCCAGCTGCATCCCACCACTCTTTCGTCATAACCAGTGCTGCGATGCATCGGAACCAAGGCGCAATTGAACCATTTTTTGGCTCTTCTTCAATCAGCATTTCTTCCAACTCATCAAAGGTAACCCAAGCTACTTCAGACACCTCATTGGGATTTGGTTTGAGCTCAACATCAACTTTTGCCACCAATATATGATCCACTTCCCTTTCAATCCACGTCTCATTCATACGTGCTGAATAGCGCATTTTGGTTATGAAATGAAAATCATCTGTCGAAAGAGATTCGGGGGAGATTCCAAGTTCTTGTTCCATTTTTCGGATGGCTGCATTCTTAACACCAAGGGCATCTTCTTCAATCATTTCTGATTCAGAGTGCAGTGGATGAGAGCAACAGGAGTTTGCCCAAACACCAGGGAATGTGACTTTGTCATCCGCTCGTCGCTGAAGAAGCAATCGATTCTTCGAATCAAATAGTAGAACACTGAATGCCCTGTGCAAGGCACCTGCATCCCTGTGGGCTGAAATCTTTGAGATTGGCCCAATAATTTCGTCCTTTTCACTTACCTGAATGATCGCTTCTGCCATGAGTCGAGATTGGATAGAATCCGCACCGAGTCCTTCGAGTAATTGTTGTTCTGAATCAGACAGTTCTACAGATGGAACATCGGAAATATCGTAGCCAGTCATGTGAACCCCCGCTACAATGTGTTCGCGCTCGCTAAATGAAGAGTTCTCTATCATCTGTTGCTTGAATAGTTGATATTATTCGAAGGAAAACCAGCGCAGTTCACTGTTTATTCCTCACTCTTGTCCCACGAACTGGATTTCCGAGCATCGCGCTTAGAACTCGCTCGGTTTTTTCACCGTTCACCATGATGACATCGATGTCATGTGAGGCTACCAGTGAGCCACGAGCAGCTTTGAGGCCAATTCCTCCAGTCACATCAACATTGGAGTAGTGGACACCTTCAAACTTGATTTCTGGTGACCAGATTTCAATCAAATCTTCTTCTTTGGCCTGTTCAGGGGGTACTCGTAACAGACCATCAACACCTTTGATTGCGAAGATTAATCGTTTAACATTCGCTAATTCGATTGATAATCGAACAACCAAATCATCTCCAGAGA
>CEQX01017134.1_pt1 | contig 14252 bp, 7 predicted proteins | sample 356261 | NCBI WGS metagenome assembly CEQX01 (sample SAMEA2621076, study PRJEB7988) | marine metagenome | isolation source: saline water (ENVO:00002010), including | reverse complement strand
TGAGATCCTGCATGAAAAAAATCCTTAACCAATAATACCTTGGTCATCGGATCAATGCCGGAAAATACTTTCCTAATTTGCCTTACCGTCCTGTTTTTCAGCCAAAACCCGGACTGGTGAAGCAGCCCCTCTAGAGCACACCATCGGCGCCCTGCTACAAGCCCTATTCACGCTTTGTCACACTGGCATGCCGGGACATCAAGGGAGCCCATTTGTGGTTTTACACCAACCCAGAAAACCTGGTCAGAACAGCCGGTCACTGGTGGTCATCCATGTCCTTTCGAGGTTGATTGTTTTACTTACACCAGGTTCTCTTCCTCACTTTTTCAATTCCAAGATACGACGACCCCTTGTGCCATACCAGGTCAACTGCATGCGAAACTCAATCTGTAGCAATATCTTCAGAACGACTTCTCGTGCCATAGAGATTCGGGCTTCATTCCACCAGGCAGACACTCTTCTATACCTCGTGCTTTCTGTTTTACTGAGTCTCGTTCTCCAACGCGTTATGCTTGGATCTGAACTAACAGAAAACTTTGATGGCCCCGAAACAGCAACCCTAGTAGTACCCTCTCCGGGCCTGCGAGTCCTAAAACAGCGCATTGAAAAGGTTGATACCACTGGCCACAGTTGTGAAACCATTGTTCTCCAGACTGATCGGACGACCCTGAGTCGTATACTGTTCTCTATTCCTGAATCTGCGATCATCGATGAATTCTTGGCACACGTTCGGCTTCGGTGCGACCACCCTTCTGCTCGGCTTGCCTGTCAAATCGTGTTGCCTTCAGTTCAATCTCAAGATGGGCAACCGATTCGTATTTTTGTTTCAGGATCACCATCGACAAACACATTACGCTGGCAGTCTCTTGCTATCGAAAATCTTCCTTCTATTCTTCGGTCGCAAGTACCTGCACTACGAGCACAATACGGGCCTCAAATGAGTCTCGATGGTGCAACGATTTGTGGGCTGGCTGTGGAAATACCACTTGGAGTAGGTCGCTGCACCGTATCGATCGACGACATATCGATCAGTGGATTAATTACAGCATCAGGTCCAAAAAAAATAACGCCGTCGCCCTCAATGCTACTTCAGCAGGATGTTCAAAACATTGCCAAGGCAACCACGACCGAACACGCTGGCCTTGTTCGCGGTGTACTCGAAGTCGATGGTAAACCATTCTTCCCTCGTGCAATCGAGCATCGAGGTGAACCGCTGACTGCTCTGGCTCAATTGGGTTTCAATTGCATCCAACTCCATGAGCCCGCCTCAACAACTCTTTTGGCTGAAGCTGAACAAGCTGGAATCTGGATTATCTGCCCTCCTCCAACCCTGCCAGATGTTGACCTCACAGAGCCCGAAAAACTCCCAGCTTTTTCTGAGAAATGGAACCGTGTACTCCTTTGGGATATGGGTCGTTCACTCTCATCCGAGGACATTCCTCGTCTTGCTGAACAAGTGAGACGCTTACGAATTTGTGATCGACGCCAAGGAAGGCCCATCATTGCGTCAGCAGATTCCGGACTACGTGAAATCTCTCGACATCTCGACATGCTTGTTGCACATCGTGCCGTACTCGGGACTAGTCTTGAGCTGGCGAACTACCTCACGTGGCTCCAGCAACGACCACGGCTTGCCAGACCTGGCACGCCACTGCTGGCTACGCTCGCCACGGAGGTAGACTCTAGAACTGCTAAACAAGCAGCATTGCTTTCAGGGACGGGTAACAATGGGCTGCCAGTTGACGAAGAAAGTCTTCTGGGCGCCGCCTTCACAGCGATTGCAGCTGGAAGCCGCGGCATTTTGTTTCGTTCAGCCCGACCACTCAACGGAACTGACAACGAAACTGTCACACGAGCTACTGCGGTACAGGCGGTCAACCTTGAACTCGAAACAATCTCTGCGTGGGGAGCCAGTGGTCGATTTACAGCCGATGCAGAAACAAGTGATCCGGAAGTGCGAGCAATGGTGATTGAAGCATCTCGCTCTCGGGTCGTCCTCATCTGGCGTTCCGTACAGGGCGGTCAAATTATGGCCAGGCATTACCGTGGTGACATTCCACGACACGAACAGCCTCTCAGTATTTTAATCCCTGGCATACCAGAGGCACACCGGCCTTGGGAAATTACTCACAGCACCTTGAGGCCATTACAACACCGCAGAGTGACTGGTGGTGTTTCGATGACACTTGATAACTTCCACGCTGCTGCCGTCATTTTGATTAGCAACGATCCATCTGCTACAGCTCATATCCAGGAACTTGTACGTCGCAATGCACCAACTGCAGCCCTGCTCGCCCGCGCTCAAGCAGCCAATGCAATTGCCTGTACAAGTCGACTTGCTGCAGAGCTTCCACCGAAGGCTCTTGGTCATTTTCCGGTAACTGAAATGATTACTGAAGCTCAACAAGAAGCCCAATATGCCGAAGCGATGATTGCTCAGGATCCAACCGCTGCTGTGAAAAAACTTGAGCGATCGCGTGCTATAGCAGGACAACTAGAGCGTCTGTTTTGGGAGCGAGGAGTGACTGCAACAGGCTCTATGGTTGCAAGTCCTCTCACGACTTCTTCTGCAACACTGTCAGACCACTGGAGAATGATCGAGGCATTGCAATCGACGAATGCGGGCATTAATTTGCTAAAAGGCGGTGACATGGAAGAGATCAACACGTTGTCCAGCACCGGGTGGCGACACTTTGTACGGCCGACGGATCAAGTCAAAGGCTCCGTAGAGCTTTCAACCCGTGCGCCTGCTGACGGCCAAAGAAGTTTAAGGATCTTCGCAACCGCGAATAACTCTGAAGAAGCACCCGTTGTTATCGAAACTCCTCCAATTTGGATTACAACACCCCCTATCAATGCAGCTGCTGGTACCCTATTAGAGATTGTTGCAAAGGTTCGCGTGCCAAACCCTATCAAAGGATCCGTTGATGGCCTCCTTGTTTTTGATTCGTATGGTGGTCCAGCTTTGGCTGAGCGAGTGAACAAAACAGAAAGCTGGCGGCGACTCGTGCTCTACCGAATTGTCCCCCCTGCCCAACCCGGCAACGATGGATCACCCAGCGAATTGCCCCCCCCACTCACCGTCACTTTTGCATTAACTGGCCTTGGCGAAGCTCAGATTGACTCTGTATCAGTCAAACCTCTTACACGGGGTCCCGTTGGACCATCAGTCACCCAGATTACTTCTGGAAATCCAAACTTTCCAAAACCTGATGAGATTCTCCTGAAAAATCAGGTCCGGGCAGTCCCAGCGATGACGACACAACCCAATCGAACAGAGCCAACATCGGCGTGGCCAGGAATGAGTCTCGAATGGCCCAAGATGCTTCCGTTTAAAGCACCGGAAACAGCACCACCACAGGGCCCGTCTGGTAGCACTATTGATCCATTTAAGCGAGCTCGAGGCACCCCCTCGAAACAACCGTAAATAAATGCTGCTTATTCACTATATTTTTATTTCTGTGAATGAGAATCTCAAGAAATCAATAGACACTTTGGACCACTGATATGGACACACCATCCTCGTGCTGCCAGAACAAAAATTCTGCAAAAACGACATCCTCGTTGCCGGACACGGGCAGTGGCTACTTCTGCCCAATGTGCCCCGAAGTCTTCTCCGCATCACCAGGCTCGTGCCCCCAGTGTGGAATGCCTCTCGAGACAATAAGCCCGCAGAATGCGATACCGACTGAAGAAATTACGCTGCTTGGCCTTCGCGAATTTCTATACGGAATTATACTCTCTGCCCCCATCCTGCTCTTGGCAATGGCACCAATGTTTGGGCTATCAGTTGAGGCTTGGATCGACCCACACATAAATCAGTTTCTGCAACTCATTCTCACAAGTCTTGTCATCGCGACATGCGGCCGTTCGATTGTTTCCCGTGGTATTCGTAGCATCGCTACAGGCAATCTCAACATGTTTACGCTGATTACTATCGGCGTCAGTGCTGCCTATGGATTTAGCCTTCTAGCTACGCTTCTACCTGCCTTTTTTCCTGATTCATTTCGGAATCCAAAAACTGGCTTAGTGCATACTTTCTTTGACGCAGCAGCAATGATTATTGTGCTTGTCCATCTAGGACAAGCATTGGAGAGCCAAGCACGATCAAAAACTGGTGCTGAGCTTCGATCACTCGTGTCACTTACTCCAATGACTGCGCGAGTCGTACTCGAAAATGGTGAACATGATGTACCACTGAGTACCGTTCATCCGGGAGACCACCTACGAGTTCGGCCAGGTGAGACTATTCCTGTCGACGGAACACTCTTTGACGGGACAAGCCATGTGGATGAATCCTTGTTAACAGGTGAGCCATCACCCGTAGAAAAGAAAAAAGGTGACGAGGTCATTGCCGGAACAAAAAATGGCAGAGGTAGCTTCATTCTCCTTGCAGAAAAAACTGGTTCTGAAACCCTCTTATCGCGAATCATTACACTCGTTGGTTCAGCCCAAAGAAGCAAAGCACCTATACAAAGAATGGCTGATAGCGTGGCCAGCATATTCATACCAACTGTGCTGGCCATTGCACTCGGGACATTCATCGGATGGTTTTTCCTGGGCCCTCAGCCTCGTCTCGCACATGCGATCGTCTCAAGTGTTTCAGTTCTGGTGATTGCATGCCCATGCGCCATCGGCCTGGCGACACCAATGTCAATTATTGTCGGTATTGGTCGCGCAGCCAGCGAAGGTGTCCTGTTCAAAGACGCCGAATCTCTTGAGGCACTTGGGCAAAGCAAGAGCCTCATGATTGATAAAACGGGAACAATCACAGAAGGGCAGCCAACTGTTACTGACATCCTATTATTCAGCAATCAATCTGAAGAAGAGGTTCTGCTGCTGGCAACCGCAGTTGAACTTGGCAGTGAACATCCACTTGCCACTGCAATCTGCCAAGCAGCTCGTGAACGAAACCTTGAGGTACTCAGCAACGCTGACACGTTTCTCTCGACACCCGGATCTGGTGTACAGGGAACTGTAGCGGGTAAGACCATTGCCCTTGGTAATGAAGCCTTTCTCAAACAACAGAACGTACCTGCAAGTGAACTGAATGAATTTCGAAGGGCCGCAGATCCTTTACGGGCAAGCGGGAAAACAATCACTGGGGTAGTGGTCAATTCGCACGTGGCCGGCCTATTCGCCGTTACGGACCCTGTAAAAAAATCTGCCTGCACAGCAATTGGACAGCTAAAGCAACTAGGACTTCAAATCACAATGCTGACCGGAGACCATTCCGATAATGCTGGCGTTATTGCAAAGTCAGTCGACATTGAGCACTACGAGGCCGGACTTACTCCACAGGAGAAATATCAGTTTGTTACTGAAAAGCATTCCAAAGGTGAGCAGACCATAATGGTTGGTGATGGAGTGAATGATGCCCCGGCTCTTGCTGCTGCCACGATTGGCGTCGCCATGGGAACAGGAAGCGATGTGGCTATCGAAACTGCGAATGTTACTCTTATGCGAGGCGATCTCCAGGCGCTTCCGTATTCCATTCAATTAAGCCGCTTAGTTTTGTTGAACATCCGACAAAATCTATTTCTTGCATTTTTTTATAATGCACTAAGTATCCCACTCGCAGCAGGTATTCTTGTGCCTGCATTTGGCTCAAGCTGGCATATAAGCCCAATCTTTGCAGCTGCCGCGATGAGTTTGAGTAGTGCATCTGTTGTTGTAAATGCCCTGCGACTGCGAACAGAACGAATCTCAGTGCAAGCTTTTTAGAAACACGTTTTAGCGCGATCTACTTTTATAACTGCGATAAGCTGATCGCTTTTGCTGCCGGCGGATTTCATAAGCTTCTCGTCTCTCAACTAACTGCATGACTCTCGCTGAGTTCACAACATAGACGGACGGATCATCGATAACGAATGGTGTTGACCACGTTGTACCGTCATTCAAATTACAGGAGTTGAAAAAGAAGGAATTTAGTCGTTCAGCACGAAAACCATATGGAAATTGGCTCGTTAAATGATCTTGAGCAGTAAGATCATCAACACCTTGATGAGCAAAATAATGAACTTGGCCATCAGGTGAGAGTGACATTCCTAGCGTCCACCAACCAAACTGGTCAGCTGAGATGTCTTTTACTGGAAAATCAATTCCACGACGATCTCCACGCACCTTAATAAGTGCTGAATCACTTTCTACGCCTCGAGACGTTTCACTACGAAAGTGAATCCACATGCCCGGCCAGTAGGGCTCAACAACCGACGAACTACCTGATGCAAAAAATCCTCTATTTGGTTCAAGCGTCGTTGTGCGAACACCCATCCGAATTCCAAAATGAGGCCCACTACGATTTTCCCATTCCTCTGCGGGCGGCAACCAAATACGAACAACACAACTAGGAACTTCACGCACAGGGATTTGTGACCCAAGCCTTGTGGTAATTCCACAGATCAGATCATCCTGCTGCACGGTTCTGGAATATGTCCCTGGAATACCTGAATGCAGTGTTCGCACTAGGAGTGCATGGTTGCTTTCAGGCAACCCGTTCGGAGGAGTTTCAATAACTTCCAGAAGATCGGGCTGGCCTCGTTCGGGGCCTTCCTGCATTCTTCTGTTCCCTGAAAAGGCCAGTGGCCCACGTGCCTGGCCGTCTTCCTCCCGCGAGCTTTTTGGATGATTGTGATAAAATTTCCAGCCGTCTTCTTCGAATGTATCTCCAAGAAAATCAATTTTGGACCCACTGCCTGGGACCGGAACTACTGAAACTGTTGAAGAGTAGTCAAATGCAAGCACATCAGCAGCAAAACAACCAACGATAACAAGTGCGATATATTGAGATAGAGCGTATTTCATGATTCTCATTAGTGGTAGTTGAGGAACATCTAGGGCAGTGCAAGTGACGAGCACATACATTAAATACTGTCGACAAAAATGACTGCTCAGAACAGTGACGGAACAACGAACGGTTCTGTCCGTACAACTTGTGCAAGCCAACCAGATTCTGATGAAATCAAAGAAAATTTCTCAGGTCAGTGAAGCACGTGCCCGCGTTGTGTGCTGCGCGCGAGCCTGTCGAGATCATGGAGCGATGTGATGCAGCGTTCGGCCAACTGGCTTTCTGAAAGACTCTCTACTTCTTCGGCTGTAATAACTGCACCAAATTCCAGCCGAATTCGACCAGGACAAGGCACCAGTCGGGAACGTGGCCAGCATTCATAAGCCCCAACAATAACGACCGGTACTATGGGAACACCGGCCCGTTTCGCCAGCAGCGCAAAACCTTTTTTCATATCACCAAGCTGGCCAGATGCTGTCCTGGTCCCTTCTGGAAAAACAATGACAGCAGCCCCTTTTCGTAGTCTCTGGATCACGGTCCTCATTGCAGTAACGGTTGAAGCGTTTCGATCAATTGGAACAGCACCAAGTGCGGCAATCACACTGGCAAAGGGCCCAAATGTGAAAAGACTACTCCGAGCGAGACTCGAAAGTCGCCGGTTTGTGGCGAGACCGAGCAACAGTGGATCAAGGAGACTTTGGTGACTCGAGAGAACCAACAAACCACCAGTTTTTGGTAGACGCTCCACCATTCTGAGACGAAAGCCAAACAGTGCTACACCGAACGTACGAGAGAGAAACCATAATGAGTCATAAAGCCATCGGCCCCACCATTCTTGGTGACTCTCTGTTTTCTTGACAATCTTAGAAACCGATGACTTGTCGCCAGCTGTTGTTTCGTTTTTTTTTAAAAAACTCATCGGCACTTTGTCTTGGGTTCTAATCTGACGTAAGACCGCGATCGTGCGCTAATCCTAAAACCTGCTCAACCACTTTTTCGAGAGATAGGCCGTCTGTGTTGATAGTAATTGCATCCTTCGCAGCTTCCATAGCCCCAACTGGACGTTCTCTATCTCCTTGATCTCGTTCTATCTGACTGTGCAAAATCTCATTCATCGATCGACTTTTATCACCCTGCTCAACTCTCTCATGATACCGCCGTGCCGCACGCGCTGATGGCGATGCGTCAAGATAAATTTTCAATTCTGCGTAAGGAAATACAACTGTACCTTGATCACGCCCTTCGGTAACCAGATTAAACTCTTTCGATAAACCTCGCTGCATTTTTTTCATTTCTTCACGTACAGAAGGAGCATCTGCGACAGATCGAGTAGCTATGGTCACATGATCGACGCGTATTTCTGCTGAAACATTTTTACCGTTTAAGAAAACGGAGTCATGAGCAAATTGAATGTCTAGGCTTGCTGCTAGCTCTGCTAATTCTTTTTCATTCTCAAGAGAGACATCCCGCTTCAGCGCCGCCAGGGCAACGGCTCTATACATTGCACCAGTATCCATATGGCACCAGCCCAGCCTGTCGGCAAGTAGTCTTGCTGTAGAACTTTTCCCTGCACCAGCAGGCCCATCAAGCGTGATGATTTTCACAAAAAATAATCTCCAAATCGACCAACTCGTAGCGACGCAGTGGGTACTCAACAGCTTTTCCGTCAACAATGAGACCAGCGTCATTGTCCCCTTGCGATTCATACACTCCACCATTCCAGCGAACACAATGAATCTTGCGACTGAAGTGAAGCTTCATCCTGCTCTCTTGTCCACATGATTCAAGCAACCGAAGATGCAGACCATCTTCCGTGGAATCATTGCTGAGGGAGGCGGCAGATACTAGACGAACGTTAGAGGGTAGCTTCAGTGGCGATTGGGGCACCTGAAGTGACTCTGTTGCAGCCCAAGCAAACCCCGAGTCAATTGCGTGAGGTAAATCGATACCGATAGCAAGTTGAGACGCATGAGTATGCGTTCCACAATCTGTTGTTAAGACTGTATCGAGAGTATGCGAACTACTCCGCACATGCCAAGGATGACAACCAGTAAAAATCTGTAACCTGCTGCTTTCCACTGGCGATAATTGTTTTTCACCCTGACGTGCTACCCCACCCCCATCACTCACGAGAGAGAGAAGCAGAGGCGAAAAAATATGCTGACGTTCAGTCTCAACAAATTGTGTCTGGACATTCCGAAAAAGATTACAAAAATCATTCTCGTTCCATGCGAATCGACATGTAAAAAATCGGCTCAAGGCGTCACTTGAAGAGGATACAAGCGACTGCAGTTCTTGCGTCGGCTTAATAACGATTGATAGCGATACCGCGGACTCGTCCAACACAAACTGTATTTTCTGAGAGAATCTTGCAAGCACAGAACCTTTTTCATGGATCAACGTGCCGTGGCTTTCAATACCATTTTCGCAACGATCAACTCGATCAGCCACCATCTCTGAATACTGAATATCTGAGGAGTGAGATCCAGGCTGATTCCAACGAAGAGCGAGTTGTTGCGACAATCGATTTCGACCATCCTTTTGACTACGAATTGATACGATACCGCCAGTTTGCTGATGGACCCTGACGACCAGGCTCTTGCTACGCAACGTCAGAACGTCTTGAGTTTTCTGCCGTTTTGGCAACCAATTCCCAAGGAAGGAATTTCCCCATCGTCGAGAAGCGTTCTCGGGAGTGCTCGCCGTGCCAGAATTTTGAAGTACTTCTTCGTTGTTGCAATAAGAATGTAAAATATTTTGATATTTGCTTTGATCGTCTACTAGCCGGCACGACTCGACAGAAATAATTTCCGACTGTGACATAGAGCTGGTTTCAGTTTCACTGCAATGAGCAACGCTGGAGACCTTAGTGCCGGGTGAAAGGCCAACACGAAATCCATCGTGTTCAAATGAAACAGGGAAAGAAAGATCGGTAGTTTCGCTGAGCAATGTTTCTACCGTGCAGAATCGACCAAAAACATTTGTCCATGATGCGGCTCGACGAAGTAATTCAAACCATGGACTCGCGGTACCTGCATGGTGACAGAACATCATCAAAACCATATGGTCATGGTCCATGGCATCGCTCAACGTTGAGCTTAAGGAAAGCACAGCTGCAGAACTACGAGCATCGAGAATTTTTGGCTCAAGTGCATCAAGCTGATCTTCACTTTCATTTTTCCACTTGAATCGTGCTGCACCGGCAGATGGCAGAGGGAATCCATCGAAGCTTGACCACAACACACCTTGATACCCAAGCCGCTGCAAAATCGGCAAAAAGATAGGCGTTCGTGGCCCAGCATGGCAACCAAATATCTGCGGAAGAACACCGACAGTCTTCTGCCATGCAGCCCTTCCTTCAGCCACTTCGCGATCAAGTTGCTCGGGTGACACCAGAGCAAACGGAAGATTCCCCGATATACTACCGAGCACAGACAGAGAGCCATCGGCAACCCTGTCTCGTATTAAGTCAGAAATCTTTGATAACGATTTATTAAAACAATTGACCGCCTTTGTATCGGCCAATAAAGACATCGGCACCGGAGACTCCAATTCGCTTTGGAGCGTTGCTATCGATTTTCCTGAAAAAAGAACCAGATCGAGACACCAGCATTCCACTGGGTAAAAGTGATCTCGTGCCGCCTCAAGGCACTGGAACGCTTGAGTCAGCTTCTCTCGTGCGAGTACTGAATCATCTTTTTTCCAAGCTCTTGCTGCTTCGACTACGACTTCTGAAAAACCAGTTTGATCCAGATGCGTATCAGATCGCATTCGACTTGCTAGCCGTTCAAAAAGTAAAACCGTTAGACCGAGTGAACGAAAGTCCTCGACAAAAGAGGCCTGCCATACAGATAATGTTTCAAGTCCCCTGCTAGTTGAAGAATCAGTTGTCATCTCCGAAGAACATGCCTCAAGCACTTCTGAGAGAAATGATTCAGAAGTACCTTGATGAAGAAAACTTTGTTCTGCAACGAATGGTGGGGCAGCCCCGGTCGCAAATCTTTCGGAGAGTCCTTCCGGGACAATGCCTACTATCTTGCCTTCACGGGTCCACGGTACGTCAACACTCGCCCAGCTAGGAAGTCCGTTAGATTCACAAATAATTGAAGGATGCCACGCAACTGTCCACGCGTTAAGAATTGCCGACGCATCATCATTTTCAATCCATTCAGACAAATCTTCAAGGGAATGACATGGAAGGAAAACTGCCACTTCCAGTTGCGAGTATTGTTCGGAATTATTCATATCAAACTGTCAGTTCTTGAAAGACTGCCCCTCAACTGTCGAAAAACACATACTGAGCACCTCTTTATCTTGTAATGCCGAAAATGTGGGAAATGAAATGTAGTCTATTTTTCGCCGATACGCTCTGTCCTGCCGGCCGTTTTGACACAATGTAACGGGATTGTTTTGTCACCGTTTGACACTAGAAAACACGAACCCATACAGTTTCTGTATGGTATCCTTCCTGAGTGTAAACTTCAGTTGATAGATGTTCTGATTCCCATTCGATGGTGGGACAGCTTTCCTTTCCAGTAATTTGTGAAAAAACGGTTGCGGCATGGCACGCTCGCGAAACGTCTGGGGTATCGATATTGGCAAGTGTGGGCTGAAAGCCCTCCGCTGTAGCCGTTCCTCAGATTCAGAAAAACTTGTTGTTGATGCTTTCGATTACATCGAATATCCGATGCTACTTACACAGCCCGAAGCTGACCCCGGAGAGCTTGTCCGAGATGCTGTAGAGGAATTCCTCAGTCGTAATGACGTTGTCGGAGACACGATCGCAGTTTCAGTTCCGGGCCAGGCGGGGCTTAGCAAGTTCATTAAATTGCCTCCTGTCGAGGCAAGTAAGATCCCAGACATCGTTACCTATGAAGCTCGACAACAAATTCCGTTTCCTCTCGAGCAGGTCATCTGGAGCTGGCAAAGACTCGAGGGCGGAATCGAGGAAAGCGGTTTTGTGATTGATGCCGAAATTGCACTTTTTGCAATGAAGCGCGATCAGGTTGAAAAGGCTATTGAGCCATTTAAGGATGCTGATATCGAAATCGACATCCTGCAACTGAGCCCAGTCTCATTAGCTAATGTCGTCATGTTTGACGAACTTCCAAAGCCAAGCGAAGTTGATCCGGATGACCCCCCTCCGTCAATCGTCTTAGCATCAATGGGTGTAGACTCGACAGACCTCGTCATTACTAATGGGCTAAAGATTTGGCAGCGAACAATGCCGATTGGAGGCAGCAACTTCACTCGGGCACTCGTCCAGGGAATGCGGATGACATTCCCAAAGGCAGAAAATCTGAAGCGCAATGCCGCACGGGCCGACGATCCAAAAAAAGTGTTCCAAACTTTGAGGCCTGTGTTCAATGAATTTGCCAGTGAGTTACAGCGATCCCTGAATTACTTCACTGGACAGGATCGTAATGCGAAAATTGGCCAAGTTTTGCTTGTTGGTAATGCTGCAAAACTTCGTGGACTCAGCGACTTTCTTGCCAAACAACTCCAACTTGAAGTGCACCGGTTGCGAGAATTTAAGGGACTTGAGGGAGACCTTGTATTAAAGACTCCTGCATTCCGTGAAAACCAATTGGCTTTTGCAACTGTTTATGGATTAGCACTGCAAGCTCTGGGTGTCGCGGGCATACGAACTAACCTCTTGCCAAGCGACGTCACACGGGATCGTTTAATACATGCCAAGAAACCTTGGGCTGTTGCTGCCATGTTGGGCCTTTTGGTTGCAGCACTCATTAATTTCTTGGGCATATATGTTGCCTGGAGTAGCTTCTCTGAAAGTCTTTTCGCAAACGCCTTTACACAAATTGATTCAGTAGTTGCAAAGTCATCGCAAATTCAAAGCAGTCTTCAGCAGGCTCAGTCAGAACGCCTCGGGATTCTCGAGACTCAACAACAATTCATTCGCATTAAGGACCGGCGTTTTCAGACGCTGGAATTAATTCGAGCAATTGAAGCGATGACTCCCCGTAATGAACCAGAAAAAACAGATGAAGTACTTCGAGATGAAATGAAGGAGGCCGAGGCCGCCCTCGCAGCAGAGGAAGCCATGGCAGCACCAACTACTGCCGTCCTCAAACCAACTATTCCTATTTCAATTAACTACGACGAACTCCATATAGACTCTTTGGACTGCCAGTTTTTTGAAGACCTCTCTACTTGGTTTGAGCCAATTGAGGAGGATTGGAGAAGCACAATCGCTGCAGCAAAATTTGAAAGTGATAATGAAGAAAAGGAGGCCTCTATCACTAATCCGTCGGATGAAGACGAGGCGGAACAACCGAACTCTGACGCTGGTGGTGAAAGTAATGAGGGCATGGATGACGTTGCATATGAACCAGAGGAAGAGGAGAATGAGCCACAAAGTCCTACGGGTAAAGGTTGGGTAATTCAAATCGTAGGACATCATTTCCACAATGAGGATTATCACGCACCATTTGAAGGCAGAACCTACCTTCGGACAACATTTATCGAATCTCTCTTGGGTGAAAGAGGAGAGATCGTAACGGTAGCTGCTGGCCCAATGGCTGGCGAAAAAGTTTTGCCAAAAGACATTGGCATTGGCTTTCCGGCAATCATCGAGTCCAACCCTATTGAAGACTACTGGGTGTCAACGGCTGTCGACAGTGTTGCTGACGATGGCATGGGCATGGGGCCAAGCAGACGACCGTCCAGAGGGTTTGATGGAGGGCTGGCAGAAGACGGGCTCGATTTAAGAAAATATCGATTTGTTATTCAATTTGTCTGGAAACCAAAATCACCCGGAGTTGTTGAGCTCGTTCCTGACGACGAAAACAGGAACGATTACTGATCAAAGATATATTACTCGATACCCCTTAAGTCTTAAAGACCGGAAAAGCCATGGTTGAGATTCCCGATGATATCAGAGGCTATTTAAAGCAAGTACAAAAGTACCACTTCTGGCTGCTTGCAATCCTGATGCCCCTCATTCTTGTCCCTCTGGCCTTCACTGCTGATGCAAAACTCTTGAAGGAAATCGATGCTCGTTCGTCAGCGGTAAAATCAAAAGTAGAATCGATTAACTCTGTTGCACGGAAGACGGCGGAAGGGCTCGAGTCATTTGGCCATCCTCAATCAGGCTGGGCAGAACAGGTATCTCGTTCAAACGATAATTTACGGAAAAAAACTCTTGAGCAGTGGGCTTCTATTTGGGATCAACAAAAGCCTATTCGAAGATGGCCTGCTGATCTTGGATCTGACTTTGTGAGAGCAATCGTTCGGCTTAAGCCGGGGCAAAATTTATCGACTCGTTTTCGTGATCGGTATCTCGACCGGATTCGCCGTATTGTTCAAGAACTACCCAGTCGCATTGATGCGAAAGCATCGATGGAGGCTAATGGCGGATTCGAAAGGGGCGAGTTTGGAATGCCCCCAGACATGGATACCACAGATGAGGATGAAGATCACCGAGTTGTTTGGGATTCGACGGACC
>CEQX01021523.1_pt1 | contig 14292 bp, 9 predicted proteins | sample 356261 | NCBI WGS metagenome assembly CEQX01 (sample SAMEA2621076, study PRJEB7988) | marine metagenome | isolation source: saline water (ENVO:00002010), including | reverse complement strand
GCCGTCAGACCCCAGTTCAAATCTGGGCAGGCCCACTCCTCACAAGTCTGTTCAATCGACCTGACTTGGATGGCTTGCATTGATATGGCTTGAATGCCAGCATAATCCATGCGCTCTCATGCAGTCGTTCTGATTTTTCTTCTGCTCGGAATGTCAATGGCTCCATTGATATCAGCAGATTCAACAATCTCGACCAGTACAACATGGAATGGAACTGTTGTCCTTACTGGGAATGTTACGGTTGATACATCCTCTACACTCTACATCGAATCGGGAACAGTTGTCGACGCTCGAGATCATTGGTTGACAATCGATGGAGTCTTGGAAGCCAGTGACGTCGAATTTATGACAACAGAGACTTCAACAAGCCTTGGCTCAACCGGTGCGGGGTTATGGCGCGGAATTACGATTTCAGCAGGCGGAAGTGCGGCTCTATCAAACATCAGCATTTCAGGAGCCGAATCTGCGTTGAAGGTCCATGGTGACGTCACAATTTCCGACTCGATCACCATCACCAACAGCTACATTGGATTCGATATCGCTTCATCGGGAACTCTGAGCGCTGAGAACGTGACCATGTCGACAATCGACATTCAATCTGTCGTGAATCATGGTACACTTGCAATTGATACAGGACTTTTCACAAACACGGCAACGGGTATCCTTTCAACTCAAGATTTGACAGCAAACGACGTATCCTTTTTCGATACAGGGGTCGCAATCGATATCCTGTCAGGTTCTGCAGATATCGTTGGATTGGGGCTTGAGGATGTGAGTGTTGGAATTGGTTCAGACGCAAGTGCTTCCACCACCGTATCAAGCATTTATGGACAGCATGTCGCTTTGCTTGTGGATGGAACAGACGCTGACGATCTTTCGGTTTCCAACGCATTGGTATCTGGAGATCGTCTGCTCTGGGGTTCGATGGAAAGCATTTCGTTGTCAGATATCAATTTCACACAAGAAAGTGTGGACCGTTCTGTCATCGATTTACGTTGCCGTGTCGATTGCAACTTCAACCATGTCTATGTTCACAATGCTGACATAGGGATGGACTTCGATGGCCCAGGAACAACAAGACTAACCAATTCTGTTCTTAACGGTGATGAAATTGGTTTGCGAGCCTCTGGAACGGGCCTCTTGGTCGTTGACTCGACCACGCTAAAAGCAAACGCAACAGCACTATCGCTCTCAGGTCTTGATTCTGAACTGAACAATACAATCGTTTCACTTCACGATGGAAATGGTCCAGCAACCAGCTTACTTGAAGGTCATCATCAATGGGATGATGTCGAAGTGACCAAACCATACAGCAGCCTCGATACGTCGTCAATTGGAATTGATGCATGGTATGCTACGATTGAAGCCTCCTCCTTGACGACCAATGGGTTTGCGTATGGTGCAGAGATTGAGGATACAACGCTTCACTCTGATGTGGGTTCATTCATCAACGGGAAATCTCAAGGGATCCATGCAATCGATTCGGACATCAGCATTGGGTCATTGACAACAACAGCTCAGGAAGAGGGGATTGTTCTAAGCGATTCATCTTCACTGAATGTGGTCGACTGGGTCGCCAATCTTCACAATACGCCACTTCTCCTTGAGGACGATTCATTGGCTCAGGTTCGGACATTCTCTCCACTTAACACCGCACAAGGTTCTAGCGATGTCATTGGTGATGGAACCTTCCTGTACGGCGGGCCAACAACAAGCAGTGTATCGGCCACAAATTCAGGATACCTCTATGAGACCTATGTATCGTTTGTTGACATGAACAATCAACCAATTCAAGCAACATCGTTTGCATATGGGTTTGTTTCGGAAGCGGATGAAAATGGAATTGCATCCCTTCCGCTTCTTGCGTCAGGGACTGTTGTCGAAGCACTTTACGATGGTCAGGGCGTGAGTGTAGAATTGTATGGGAACCAACAGGGACAAACCGTTCAAATTATCACACTCCCTGAAGGAGATTGGAACCTCCCTGCATCGTCAAATGTCGTCTTAGGGGCTCGTCCTGACGGCCAACCCCATCAACTCAACGGAGACCTGACATTCGGCTCGAATGCGCACCTCAAACTCATTGATACCACGTTGGTCATCGACTCAGCTTCTGCAGTCGATCTTGGACCATCTGGAACACTGACAGGAGACAAAGGCATCTTGAATGCATCATCATTGATGATGAGCGTCCAATCAACACTCGTTTCGGAAGGGCAGGGGCTTGAGATTCAATCACCGGTTCAATGGTCGTGTTCACAAGCACAGAACATTGCCAACATTCGATTCATGTCAACGATTTCTTTGGCACCATTGTGTGAAGTTGAGATGATTGGAGGACAAGCAAATGAAGCGATATCAATTGGCTCAGGCGCAACATTTGCACTGATTTCGACCCTTGATATTGAAGCTCTCGACAAAGGTCTCCCCATTGAAGGCGCGACAATTATCGTTGATGGACAGACTGTTCAGACCGATTCCCTTGGCCAAGCGACGGCCCAGACAACAGCCCGTACGGTTGATTCGCAAGGTGATGTCCAAGAAGGAACCAAAACAGTCACGATGCAAATCAATTCTTTCACGGAATTTTACGCGTGGAATTCTCAAGAATCCACATCGCACACGTTCATGGCGTCGACGGTACCAACAGGGACCATCACCTCGTGGCTGATTCTCGAAGAGTCTTGGAGTCCATACCGTCTAGAGGGCGACTTAACGGTAGGTTCAACCACGAAACTCACTGTGAATGATGGTGTTGAATTACGGATTTCCTCAAATGCAGTAATTGACGTTCAAGGTGTCTTTGAAGCCGGAGATGCAACAATCTCTTCCACTGGTTTCGGTGCACGCTGGGGAGGGCTTCTACTCGACGGAATTATGGGTTCTCGAATTGACTTATCGGGAACGGTGATGGTCGAGGGCTCTCCTCTCCTTACAATGGCAGGGCTTGGCGAGGCCAACGTACAGGGGGCGCAATTCGCTCGATCTGCTGGTGCAGACCCACTCATTACCATTCATTCTTCTTCTCAAGGATCGTTAACCCTCATCGATACGGAGTTACGGGATGCAGGTTCGATGTGCATTCAAACGCAAAGCCCAGATGCGACCATTGTACTACGGGATGTGTCCCTTTCTGACTGCAATGGAGACGGGTTGTGGGCACGTCTCTCAACCATCGACGCTCATGACATAACACTCGGAAGCGGTCTCGAGGACGGGGTTGATCTCACTGGTACGACTGGTCAACTAACTGGTCTTCAATCCGATGAATTTGACGGAGAATATGTTCTCCGTATGCAGTCCATTGAGGATGGATTTTCTGTGAGTGATTCAGTTCTTCATGCAGGTCAGAGCGGGGGACTTTTCGCATTCAGGTGTGAAGATATTCTTCTGACAAATTTGACAGTGCATGGAGCGCCGGCTATCGATCTCGATGAAAGTTCAGGGGTCCTGCGAAACATCGTCTTGGAAGGAGAGACTTCGGGAGTGGGCTTGACCATACGCCACGGACTTTCAGAACCTGTTCACGCTGAAACCGTTCAAATCACCGACTATTCCGTTGGAGTAAAACTTCATGCCCACGACTTTGAAGATCCGGTACCCGTTGTCATGAGCAACGTTTCAGTAACCTCGGTTGAGGCCATTTCTGCAGAATTTTTTGACCTTCGAATCGAATCATCAACACTCATTGGAGATTTGTCAATCGCAAGTAGTACTGTGAATGCCATCGATTCAACATGGATGGGTCAAGCATCGATTGATGCGGGGGGACTCCTTAACGAGTGGTCAACACATTCTCTCCATGCATTGTTGAATGGCGGAGTTGTTGAAGCAGCATATACGTTGAACTCGGACTTCCTGAGTACACCAATCGATCTGACTGGTCGCTTTGTGGATATCGAAATGCTTCACACCCAAACTGCTGTGGATGGCTCAACCTTGATTTCGATGGCAACAGTGGAGGCACGTTCTGCCCTGAGTCTCCCAACATCTGAGACCTTTGCTGTAGGGCCGTCTTCACAACAGAATGTGCAGATCATACTGATTGCAAACGCACCCCCCACTCTTTCCATTCAGACGCCATATTCCGGTCAGCGGTACATGGAAACCACCCCTGTCGAGGTTTCATTTACAGTTCTCGACGATACAACAGAGTTAGGTGACATCACCGTAACATGGACTGTGTTCAATGCTCAAACCCAACAGGTAACGTCGGGACAGACCGATGCAGCACAATTCAACATCACCTCGCTTGATACGGGGTTGTTCGTCGTTCAACTGATTGCAAACGATAATCTCGGCCTCACGGCCTTAGCCGAAGTAGATATTGAAATCACACAGTTGGACACGGATGGGGACTGGACTTCAACCTGCAGTTCTGAGACTTGGTTTGATGCAACGAACGGCTTGCAGTGTGGGCCAGATATTTACGACCCGGATGACGACAACGATGGTCGTCTGGATACGAACGATGTCTGGCCAAAAGATCCGTGTGCATGGATCGACACCGACGATGACGGCCAACCCGACCGCATTGAGTGCCCACCAGGGGCGTCAACGACGCTGTTTGAGGATCAAGACGATGATGGTGACGGTACGCCCGATGCATTGGAGGGCAGCTCTTCTGGGGAGTCTGAAGAGAACTCAACAGCGTTGATTCTTATCGGCGCAATCGTCATCCTTGTTCTCATTGTCTTCTTTATTAGAATACGTGGCGGTGGGCCAAAGACGCTCGGCGAAATTGATGAGCGCATGCTCTGAGGTGAAGCGATGCTACCAAGTGCAGAACCTGTTGCAATCGCAATGGTTGTTATTCTTGGTGGTATCGTTGTTTGGGATGCTTGGTGGCTCACCCGGCAACATCTCGACATCCCTCAATTTGGGCAACTCCCAAACGATGGGTTTGCCTGGAAGAGTGAACGAAGTCACGAGATGTTTCGGCAATGGGCGAATCTTGGTTCCATGGCAGCGATGATGGCACTACCTTGGGGGTTTGCGTCATTTTCAGACACACCGATTTCCTACGTCATCATCTGGGACGTGCTCCTCGGCCTTCACATCATTTCGTTACTGGTGCCGAAACGATATGCCGTTACATCGACGCATCTCTTCGCAGACGGCCAGCGCTACGAGTGGAATAGGCTTGTGCTGGCGAAGCGACAGCCAAAGTATCGTATCATGCTGCTTCGGAAAGGATGGGGGCCATTTGGCCCACTCCCCTTGGGAGGAGATCGACTTGACCTTGATATCGCTGCTGAAAAAATCATCGAAATCCTCCATCCTGATCACGAGGAATGATGAGGGGTATGGCTAAGTGATTCCTTGATGTGTTTCAATCATGGAATGGGCGCGAAGTGACGATGATGTTGTGGTTGTTCTCGAACCGGGTGAGGAAATTCATGCCTCGCTTCGTAAACTTGCTGATGAACTTGAAATCAATGGTGCAGTCATCACCAGCGGTATCGGTAGAACAATACGTTCGACCTTTGGGTATATGGATGACACCTTCACGTATCATCGACGCACTCTGGAACAGCCGGCTGAACTCGTAACCCTGCAAGGAAACCTTGCGCGCCACGAGGATGGTTCCGCATTCACACACCTTCATGCAACCTTTGCCGACGATGATTTTGTCACAAAATCTGGACATATGTTTGAAGCAACAGTCTTTGTTGTAGCAGAAATCCATATGCGCATTATGTCGAAAATTGTAATGACAAGATGTCCGATGGTTGACGGAGAATTCGTCGAACTTAAGCTTCAAAATCATGAACCTTAAATGGGGTCGAAACGGTGAGGAACCATGGCTCGAGACGACCCGGAGGCGGATTCGAAACGGAGCCGTATAGCGTGGTTGGCCGAGCAGATTGCATACCATTCCGATCTTTATTACAATCAAGCAAAAAGCGAGATTTCAGATGCTGAATTTGACAATCTTTGGGATGAACTGAAACAACTTGATTCCGGACACCCACAGCTTCAACGCGTGGGCGCAGAAATCGATCCTGGAACCGTAAAAGTGGATCACATGTTCCCCATGCGTTCGCTCAACAAAGGGACCGACGACGAAGATATCGGGCATTTTGTGAAAGAATCCTCACTGGAATCAACACGTTTCATTTCTCAGCCGAAATTGGATGGTTCAGCACTTTCTTTGGAATATCGCAAAGGACGACTGGTTCGAGGGGCAACTCGCGGTAGTGGGGACCGCGGCGAAGATGTCACAAAGAATGCTCGCAGAGTGGAGAATGTCCCGCACACACTTGGCGCAGAAGTCGACGTCCATATCCGTGGCGAGGTTGTCATGAGGAAATCTGTTTTTGAGGAAAAGTATCGTGATGTTTCTCCAAATCCACGCAACCTTGCAGCCGGTGCACTTCGGCAAAAGAAAGCCGATGGGAAAGGTGATGCGGGTGATCTGGTATTCTTAGCATACGATGCGAAATTCCCATCAGCAGCCGATCGCCATCCTGATTCAGAATCTCCTCCACAAGATCGTTTTGATAGTTCAATTCTCGAATGGCTCAGCAACATCGCCAACGTTCAGCCAGCACCCTGGGTTGTTCATGACTCGGATTCTGAGCAAGCATCCATCGACTCTCTCTGTCTTGAAACGCGTAGATGGAGTGAAGATCGTGCAACGTACGATTTCGAAATCGATGGCCTGGTATTCAAAGTGGATGACCTTGAGAAACGAGCGATACTCGGAATGACGGCACATCATCCTCGTTGGGCGCTTGCATGGAAATTTCCTCCAGAAGAAGCGACTTCGGTTCTCCTTAGTGTTGATTGGCAGACGGGCCGAACGGGAGCAATCACGCCAGTTGCTCGAATTGCACCTCAGCGAGTCGGCGGTGTAACGGTTGAGAACACGACCTTGCACAATCTCGGTGAAGTTGAACGATTGGGCATTCAAATTGGAGACAAAGTTCGCATTGTGCGTCGTGGAGATGTGATTCCGAAGATTGAGATGGGTCTTGGCCCTGCAACACAACACGACATCGACGGCCGAGTTCATGCGAATGGAGAACCATTCCTAGGTGAGTTGCCACAACCTCAGAAAATCACTCCACCCAATACGTGTCCTGCTTGTGAAGGCCCAGTTGAGATTGAGGGCGCTATCCTCCGTTGCACGGACGTTCAATGTACGGCACGACTCGGCCGAAGTATCCTCTACTACTGTCGAGCGCTCGAGATGGATGGTATTGGCGAGAAACTTGTTGAGCAACTCATCGATGAGGGGCTCATCTCAAGCATACCTGATCTCTATCGCCTCGATGAGCAAACGTTACTCTCTCTTGAGCGAACGGGCAAAAAATCTGCAGATAATGTACTCAATGAAGTCAACAAGAGCCGAGCAATGACATTTTCTAAGTTTCTCAGTGCACTCGGATTGCCAGGGATTGGGCCTGAACTCGCCTCTGCAATTGCCAATCATTTTCAACAACCGCAACAGCTTATGCAGTGGGTTGAAGACAGTTTAGAAGACCCTTCAATTGTTTCACAACTGACAACGATTGACGGCGTGGGAGATATCGTAGCCTTGCAACTTCGAAATGGGATTCATCTCCGAATGGCATTCATTGTTGATCTCCTTTCCCAACTAAGCATTCAACATGAGCAATTAGCCGCTGCTGGAGGTCCATTCGAAGGGATGACCTTCTGTGTAACGGGAACCTTGTCGGAATCACGCAAGAGCATTCAAGCACGAATCAAGGCTGCAGGTGGAAAGGTCGTAGGTAGCGTATCGGGCAACCTGTCAATTCTCGTAGCAGGAGAAAATGCTGGGTCAAAACTTGCGAAAGCAGAGAAGCTTGGCATTCAAACATGGGACGAAGAGACTCTACTGAACCGCCTCTCCACCGGAGACATGGACGAGGAAAATGCATCATCATCCACTCAACCAACCTTGTTTGATTATTGAGAAATTTTCTGGTGGCCAGAACGAACATTCTTAACGAATTAAACTCAGTTTTCATTTATGCAAGCAAAGGCTCTCCTTCTCTCCGCCTTGCTAGCGTTGGTGTTACTTTCACCGGTCATTGAGGCGAATTCCAACGGTAAGCACTTCTCATCAGGGGGCTGCGGCTGTCATGGAGGTAGCTCATCGTCCGTTTCAATCTCAGAAAATTTCCCTTCAAGCTATACGGCGGGACAGACCTATTCGATTCAGGTTTCTCTTTCTGGTGGTGTTTCAGGCTCGAAAGGTGGATTCAATGTTGAGGTTGACAAAGGATCCTTTTCAACGGGCGGGAATTCAGGCGTTAAGGTAAGCGGGAAGTCGATTACTCATTCAAACAAAGCAAGTCGTGCATGGAATTTTGATTGGACCGCCCCAGCTTCCGGAAGTGGAACCGTAGCAGTTGGCATTGCAGGTCTAACCGCAAACGGGGGCGGAACTGGTGGAGACGCTTGGACGACGATGAGCCGAACCATTACGGAAACGGTTGTTGCAACCAACAACCCTCCTACTGCGACCAATGTTCAGATATCTCCCTCCACTGCAACCTCGCTTGACGATTTGTCTGTGGCTTACGTGTACAACGATCAAGACGGTGATGCCCAGAGTGGAACAACTATCCATTGGTTCAAGAACGGCGTGCATCAAACCCAGTTTGATGGCCTTTTGACGTTGAACAAAGCCCACACAGTACGGAATGATGACTGGCAAGTACAGGTCACGCCAAGTGACGGAGAAGATTTCGGTTCAACTGCAAGTTCAAACATTGTTACGATTTTCAATGCACCTCCAACTCTTGCATCCTCGAGTGTATCGCCGACAAGCCCAACAACCGATGATGCACTTACAGCATCGCTGGGTGGTGCAAATGACAACGATGGTGACACGCTAAGTTATGCGTACCGTTGGTTGCTCGATGGTGCCTTGCAAGATGGGTTGAATGATATGGCTACCCTTCCTTCTTACGTTACGAGGGTTGGAGATGTTTGGGAAGTCGAGATCCGAGCATACGACGGAGAAGATTACTCGGGTTGGGTGCGCTCAGGTTCCGTATCCATCGGTGGACAGTTGCAAAATACACCTCCAACAGTTGATTCAATTTCACTATCCCCCACAAATCCAACAACATCAGATTCCATTCTAGTCGCGATCACCTCCTCAGATGCGGACATGGACTCCATTATCGAGACGCAATTCCGCTGGCTGAGGAACGGAGTGGTGACAGCAATCTCAACCTCGACTCTGGATAATTCTGAAACCAACAAAGGAGAATCATGGGCCGTAGATGTCCGAGTGAATGATGGTACGGATTGGTCTGCTTGGACCACATCTGCGAACGTCCAAATCGGTAATACAGCGCCTCTCCTTGAAACAGCAGCACTTAGTCACACAGAAGCATTCACGGACGAATCTCTTAGCGTAACTGCGGTTATGAGTGACGTCGACGGTGATGCATTAACAATGAACATTGCATGGTATCTTTCCGGTGATTTGCAGTCAACCTACCAGAACTTCGAGACACTTCCGTCTTCAGCAACAACGAAGGGAGATGTTTGGACGGCCATCGTTCAAGCCTACGATGGGACTGAAACAAGTTCAGCGAGTGAAACGCTTACTGCCAATATCGTGAATTCTGAGCCCGTTGTGGACATCGAACTCAACGATGCAGTGACATCTCAAGATGAGTTGTCATTCACGTCACAGATTACTGATCTGGACGATGATTCCACCGAATTTGTTTCAATTGCATGGTTCCGCAATGGATTCCGAGAAGGATCTCTTGACAATGCCACGACCGTTCAATCCTCCTACCTTGGACCAGGGCAGGAATGGAGCATCGAGGTTGTGACATCTGACGGCGAGGCAACGATTCTCTCCACCACTTCTGTCATCATTGAAAACGCACCACCAGTTGCAAGAATTACGGTTCTGACAGATTCTTTGTTTGCTGGAGAGCGCACACACCTTTCCGGAGTTCAATCTACAGACTCCGATTCTTCAATTATCCGATATCAATGGAGTTGGGCAGAAGGTGGTGCATCAGGAATCGAAGCATCTCTACTCATGCCGCAAACCGGTTCAATCGATGTGACCCTCGTTGTAACAGATTCGGCTGGTGCTACCAATTCAACGACCATACGACTCGATACAATCGCAGCATTACCATGCCCTGTTCTTACATCATCTGTTTCTGAGGGCGAGGTTGTTCTTGATTGGACATGGGGTGCGCCCACATCACCCTCCTTTGAAGTCAGCAGGAATGGTGTTCCAGTCGGTCTTACCTATGCGAATACGTTTACCGATACACCAAGTTTGACGGGAATATCAACGTATCAAGTTCAGACTCTCATCGGTGATCGTGTTCTCGAATCTCCTTGCCAGTCTTCATCGGTTGATGTTCTCGTAGAAGCTCCGTTAACCGATGCTGAACAGGGGCCATCTGCCCTTGCAGGACTTGGGTTGGGTTCCGTTTATGCGATTCTCGGCCTCCTCTTACTGGTGTCGAGTCTTCTGCGTCGAGGTGATTGAGCATGCGATCCAAACTTGTTTTGTTCATTACCCTCTGTCTTGTAATCCCGCTTCATGTAAGCGGAAATCCGGGTGGCGTGGGGAACAGTCTAGAGAACATGCAATGTGGTGGTGCTTGCCATGGTGATGCCGATCAAAATGCAACATCAAACCTCCAACTGAGTTTACAACCATCTGGAACAGTATGGGTTGGCCAACCTGCTGAAATTGTTGTGCAAATATCAGGTTTGGATACGTCCCACGCCCTTGACGAATTGGGTATATTCCTACTTTCATCAACAAATGCGAATGGAGATATTCCAACAACAGATGGATGGGATATACTTTCAGATGGGATGGGTGGCGCAAACAACTACATCGAATATACGTCAGTTGATTCAGCAATTCTAACCCATTCTTGGATTCTTCGTGCGGATGAGGTTGGGGAGAAGATACTGTATGTTTCCGTTCATCATGGAGATAATACTGGAACCGATGCAGGAAGTCCATTCTTTGGCGTATCCCAAGCATACCCTTTCTCAGTTGAACCCATTCCTGACAACCTCCAACGACTTGATCCTGAGTATAAACCGCCGATATCACGAGACATCGGTGAGTCAACGAATCTCTGTGTTCAAACCATTGCTGCAAGCAACGTCATCATCGAATGGCGCGAACCGTCCGGACTGCCGAATCAACTTGACACCACTCTGGTCAATGGATGTTGGGAGGCCGAATTACCAGCCTCTCTTGTCGCTTCAAACATAGAATGGCGAGCGATACTCGATGGAGAAGGGCCTCAACAGACGACACCTTGGTTTTCTCTTACAAGTGCTGAACCGTCATGGGAAGCGGATGAGTTGGCATTGATGCTTCAGTCAATCGCACATGTCGTGCTTTTCTTCGGGTTGGTTCTCCTGGTTCGGAAACCTCGTCGCCGGAATGATGAATTCAAGGATTATATGGAGGAAAACATATGATTGAATCAGCGACATTCCATGTTATCACGACGGAACTCGTCGTCGGTTCGTTCGCTCTTGCAGGGCTTTGCTTCGTCCTTCATTCGGTCTCCTCATTCAGGAATTCGGAAAGTAAATTTGTATCCATGATGGATACAACCGCCCACATGGCCCTTCTTTTCGGTCTTCTCGCCTTACCGTTTGCGATCATCTCTGGCATCAATTCCTCGCCAAGTGGAGCTCACACGTCTCCTCTTCTTGCTAACAAAATGCTTCTCTCTACTGCCGGGGGAGGTCTCGCATTCGGTGTGCTCTATGCGCGATGGAAGATGAGTGGTGGTGAATCTCCATCCCATGTTCACAACGCATTTGGTTCGATTTCAACAGGCTGTATGCTTCTTACAGCGTCCCTTGGTGGGTCGTACACGAGAGGTGACTCACTGACGGAATTTTTACCATTTGTCAAAGAGGATACACTCCTTCTCCCCTCATGGATGAGCATTCTCGTTATCGTGTTGATTCTTGCTGCGCTCATTTTCCGACAATCTTCAACCATAGAGCATGGATGATGGCGATGGTGTTTCGCTTGGTGCTGCTTGGCTAAGGAGCGATTTCAATTGCTCTTCAAGCATTTTTGCTTCTTCAAGCAACGGTTGATCGTCCAACTGCGTTGTTGGTAAAATGGAGTTGAGCTTCTTGACGAGTGCAGCAGCAGCACGCGCATCAGGGAATCGAGGATCGGCTTCGACCATGACGCTCAAGACATCGATGGCTCTCCTACGAGCTTCACTCAACAAGACCCCATTGATTCCTCGGATAACTCCACTGGTAAGGAGTGGAACTTCCATGTCGTTGAGCATACCGCAAACGTGGTCTGTGGCACCAATTCCAACAAGATCTGTACCCTCTGTGTCATCATAGTCAACCGTTGGTTCTTCGATTCCAGAGTTCCCTCCAAGCCCTTCTTTGGAAAAAGCGTCAACCAGAATACCCATACGTATTTTCGAACCTTTCGACCAGTCATACAACGCCCACACAATGTCATGAACAAGGGGGCTAGGAATGACAAGCTCGCTCATTAAGAGAATGATCTTGTCACAGCCTTCAATATTGCATTCGGGTTTCCCAGCATAGGCTCGAATAATTGGCATTGGCTTACCATCGGTAACAAGTGTAAGCGGAGGAAGCCGTGGATCGACAACACCGCCGACAAATTCTAGATCAAGGTTGTCGATCAAATAGTGTCCTACAACGCTCGATACCATTCCAACACTTGGAAAACAGGTGATAACGAGTGCACCTTCGGTCACAACATCCGCTCGAATCTTGACAAGGGTTCCTTCCATAACAACAACTCGTCAAGGAGGCATTCAACACTTTCGCCTCCAAGCGTAGGTTTCATGACCTTCAAGAGCGGGGAGCGTTCATGGTCGAAGAGCGCAAACACAGACTCTCGCCATCGGCGTGGAACCGATACGAAACATGTCCACGCATGTACTGGCTTAGTCGACAGGGATTGCCAAGGAAAACGGGGATGGCAGCCTCTCTTGGGACAGCAGTCCACGCTTCGATCGAGGATTTACTGCAAATCGATTTGTCAGGTCGCCAGCCCGCAGAATCAGATTGGATGTTGACAGAGGCCGATGCTTTACTACGAAACCGTTGGGAAGAAGAAAAGCAAATTTTCCATGACACACCACGTCATCCAAACTGGAAAGAGGACAAATACAGAGAAGCTCAGAAGCAGCAAAAGGGCGCCATCAATATGCTTCTTGAGCATGTTGGAGTGCAAGGATTAGCGCATGAGCGTATTACCATCGCGCTCTGGAAAAAGATACAATCTCTTGTGATTGCTGTTGAGGGTGAATTGGTTACCAAAGATGGCCATTTGATGGGCCGACTGGACTTGTTGCTTGCGAATGTGGATGATTCAGGAAAACTCACTGGCTGGTTGGTTGCGGATTTGAAAACAGGCAAACCCCCTCAAGGAAAACTCAAGCCTGAAGTCAACCGACAATTGAGGATGTATCGGGATATTCTTCTCTCGAACAATACGAATGCACCTCCTGTTCAGGCCCAAGGCTGGTATACGGATACATCATCCAAATGGGATGCAAAAGGAGACAACGTACTCGATGCAGCCTACGAGGCATGGAATGCGACAAAACCATCTGAGACGCCCCTCGATCCAACCCCCGGAAAGTCATCTTGCGGCGGATTTTGCGATTGGAAAGCATGGTGTCCTCACTGGTGGAATTGGAGGCATCAGAACAAGTCGCTTCACAAAGGTGATTTTGCAGACGGTGTTGTGATCCTCCACCAGTATGACGAGGGGCGTTCGAGGGCAACCGTTGAGGAATGCATACCGCGAAATGAATTTGGAGATGTTGAACCGTCAGGACAAATGCGCGACGTTACCTTTGATGGTCGCGGGAAAGAAGTTCTTGAATCGCTCTTGGACGATGGTCATCGAGGTCCGATTTTCCTCGGAAGTGCAATGATGAATCGAGATGTATGGCGCGTTGGCCCATGGTGCGATGTCCTGCCTTGGGCCCCTATTCCCGATTCAGGTAGTCTTTGATGTTCTGAACAGCATCCGCATCCTCGATACCATTGGGCGAAAGCAGCCATTGCAGATAGCGAGGATCAAGTTGAGTTAATTCTTCCAGGTGGCGTCCTTTGTGTCGGCCAACTGCTAGGATCATATGCCCATCATCTCTTCGAACCATACCGTTTGGGTCTACAAGTTCTAAATCATCCAGCTGTGGGCCCAGGTCAGACTGAATCTTTGAGGTTGAACCCGTTGCACACCACTGTTCTACTTCTTCCAGTGATTTGCGAAAATAACTCGGATGGTCGAGCCCT
>CEQX01157544.1_pt1 | contig 14308 bp, 29 predicted proteins | sample 356261 | NCBI WGS metagenome assembly CEQX01 (sample SAMEA2621076, study PRJEB7988) | marine metagenome | isolation source: saline water (ENVO:00002010), including | reverse complement strand
CATAAGCTTGAAGAAAAGTGGCACGAGTTACTTAAAGACGAAAAGTATGAGCTACTAAATGAGCTAAAAGAAATATATGAAAAAATTAAAAAGGATTACGATAAATTAAAGTAGCCCTTAGTTAACACGAATATTAATGGATAATACAGATAAAAGATTTAAAAATAATAATATTAGTAAAAGAATTAAATTAAAAAGATTAAAAGAAGGTGAAGAATTTCCATTTGATTTTTGGAACTATGACGTTAATCCTATATTAGGACGTAAGTACATACAAAATTCATTAACTGGACACAGACTAAATAAAAAACAACGTAAAAATTATAACAATGAACTTAGCAACTATTAAGCAGCACGTTACAACATTTTGCAAATGTGACATATCACAAGTAAGTAGAAAAAGAAATATTGTATATGCTAGGTGGATGTATTTTAAATTATGTAGAAAATATACTAAAAAACCTTTAAAAGATATTGCTGCTTCATTAAATATGAATCATGCTACAGTATTGCATGGTCTACGTAATTTTGGTTTATTGCTTCATTATGAACCTCAATATGTAAAAATATATGAGGATATAAAGCATATAATTAATGTACAAATAAAAAGACAAAGAGGTAAACAAGACCCTGAAGGTTATTATAGAAAAAAATATAGAGTTAAACTACTGCAAAGCAGAATGTTATATAATTATAATAAAGAACTTTTATTTCATCTTAAACTTAAAGGTCATAAATACACAGATAAATTAAAAACTAAATTAAATCAAATATTAAATAAAATAGATAATAATGAATAACATATATGAATTAGAAAAAGTTTCTGGTAAAATATGGACAACTGCCAGTAAAATAAAAGACGGTACATATGCAAGCCGTGTTCTTAGTGAAAGAGAGCGTGTTGCTTTATATGAAATTGTTAGAGGATGTAAAATTATAATTGAAAAAGAAGATTATATTAAAAATTTAAGAGGATGAATAAATCATTATATTATTTAGTAGTAGACAATAATAAATATGCAATTAATGGGTATACGTCACCTGAGTTTCAACAAGAAACAATTAATTCTATATTAGATGCATATCCTGAAAATGCCGATTGGCATATAGAACCCATGCATTCTTGGTTATGAACTCTTGGAGAAAGTTTCGTAATCAATTAATTGAAGCTGGTTACACAGATGAACAGATAGAACAAATGAGTTTAGGAGAAATATATAATATATTAAACAATGAGTCATAAATTATATAAGCATTTGCTATACACAGATTTTTTTAAAATTAAAACTAAATGCGATGAATTTCGTAAGAATATTAAAAAGGTTAATAGGCCGATCAAAAAAAAGAGAACACACTGAGTTTATTTGGAAACAAATATATATACTTAGAAAAGAAATAGTTGATGAGGTTTTAATAGGTCATTCTAAAAATAGAATACCTATAAGAACTTTAAAATTAAAAGCAGGATTAATTAAAAAATATTCTAGACGATTGAAATTATTAAAAGCATGACAAAAGGTATATATTATAAATAAATAACAAGCTAATGTCACATAATTTGGAATGGCTTAATAAAAATAGAATTGTATATAAACGAAATCCAATAACTGATATACCTACTGAAACATATGATTGGGGATATTATTTTGAAGATGGTACATATCAATGTTATGATTTGTTTAGAAGTCGTGCAAAAATAACAACATATAAATCTTTAAAATGGCATTTACTTGTTTTATTATATTTAAATAAAGATATAAATAAAAGTAAGTTTATAAGATTAGCACAACATCTGTCAAATAAAAGTAATGAGTTTGTTACATTTTTAGTATCTTTGAATATGCTTAACGAAATTATAGATAGTATTTATAATTTAGATTATTGTAAGCCACCAAAAAATAGGAAAAGAAAAATTATATTTAAAGATTTTTCTGGACTTAAAACGAATCAAAAATTACAAATAGTAGGACGATTCATTGGAAGAATTAGAAAATGTACAGAAGAAGGAATATATGAAGCTATGTTGCTTATTCATGAACAAAAAGAAATTATTACAATAAAAAAGATTGCTAATAGTTTGAATGTAACCCCAAGAACAATTTATCGAAACATGACTGATGAATTGAAAAAAGAAAAGAAAGTACTTAATAATGAAAAAGTATAACGTACCAAACTATATAAGACATAAAGAAGATATTAGAGCTTCTATTAAAAATTTACCTAGCAATAGTCATAGAAACGATATGATAGTTAAAGAATTAGAATTAGTTGAAAAAATTGCAAGAAGATTTTCTACAACACAACAAGCAAGTGGTGTTATGAGTATATTAGACTTATTGCAAGAAGGATATATAGGATTAATACAGGCAGTTGATAAATTAGATTGGAAAATTATTGATGAATCTGAAGACCCAGATCAAACACTTAAATCTTTTATGTCTAAAAGAATTAAAGGTGCAATAAGAAGAGCTATAGATATAAATAGAGGTAATATTAGAATACCTGAGCATAAGTTAAATGAAATGCGTAAAAATTCTGAAAAAGAAAAAGAAACTGTTGAAATGTTTTTTAACAGTATATTTTCATCTATTGATGAACCAAATGAAAACAATATAATTAACGAAATAGAGGACAAAAAGGAGGAATATAATATTGATATATTAAATAAATATTTATTAAGTATCATGGAAACTCACCTCAGTATAAAGGAATATGACATATTAAGAATGAGCTATGGTTTAGACTGTGATAAAATGTCTGCAAAAGAAATTGCAACTAAGTTAAATATGAAAGGAAGTGCGTCTTATGTACGCGTTTCTCAAATAAAAAAAGATGCAATAAACAGACTAATAGAAACAGTTGATCCAGCGCAAGTAATTGATTTCCTTTGAGTTACAAATAGTAAATTTTAATTAAATCACGTAATATATAAAGTATGACAATTCACGAAAAATTAAGTTTAATTCAGACACAGTTTAAATCTAAAAAATCCAGATTTAACAAATTCGGCAACTATAACTTTCGATCCGCCGAAGATATTCTCGAATCACTTAAACCATTTAATGATAAACACAAAGTATATTTTATCATAGATGAGGAACATTTAGGAGATGGTGTTATTAAATCAACAGCATATATAAGAGATGGCAAAGATGAAATAAAAGCTAGCTCAATAGTTGGTGTAGACTTTAATCAAAAAGGCCAACAAATGCCACAAAGATATGGTTCTGCATCTTCTTATGCAAAAAAATATGCATTAGGTAATCTATTATTAATAGACGATACTGCAGATTCAGATGCTACTAATACACACGGAAAAAGCTCAGCAGCTTCTTTCCCTCCAACAAAACCTAGTTTAAAAAGAAACTCAGATGAGTGGCAATCAGCACTAGATTATGTTAAAGACAATGGTAAAGGTTCAACATTAAAAATTGAATCTAAATATAATATATCCGATAAAGACAAACTGTTCTTAGAATCACATGAAATTAGACACGCAAGTCTCTAAAATATTAGAGAAACTTACAGACGACGAAAACTACTACGGAGAATTTGGACAACAATTTTTAAGTAATAGCGACATATCAATTTTAATGAAAAATCCTTTGATGTTTCATAAAAATAATGAACGCACATTACCTATGGTTGTAGGAAGTTATTTTCATACATGTATTTTAGAACCTGATAAGTTGCATAAATTTAAAATAATTGAAAGCACAACAAGGAATACTAAAATATACAAAGAAATGTCTGGTGGGGAAATATGTTTATTAGAACATGAAGTTGATATGATTGAAAAAATGCGAGATAAATTATTAAGTAATAAAGTATGCAAGGATTACATAGTAGGAAATGTACAATATGAAATGCCTGGTATTACTGAATTATATGGTAATTTATGGAAAGGTAAAGCAGATATATTAAATCATAATGAAAAACTAGTTATAGATTTAAAAACAACTAGTAATATAGAGACTTTTGAATATAGCGCACGTAAATATAATTATAACAGTCAAGCTTATATATATAGAGAGCTTTTTGGTTATGATATATTATTTATGGTTATAGACAAAAACACACATCAAATAGGTTTATTTGATTGTTCAGATGACTTTTATGAGTCAGGAAAAGAGAAGGTATTAAAAGCTACTGAAGTATACGAGTTATGGTGTAAAACAGAAGATTTTGATCCTAATCAATATTTTATAACAAAAACACTTTAAATTATATAATATGGCAGGAATTGTAAAGGGAAGTATTAATCTTTCATCAATACCAAAAGACAAAATTATTGAAGGTAAAAAAGGTAAGTATTTACCAATTACTATTACAATCAATGACGAAGTCGATCAATTCGGTAATCAAGGACCGATAATTGTTTCTCAAGAAAAAGAAGAAAGAGAAGCAAAAGTTGAAAAAGTTTATTTAGGAAATGTAAAAGTTGTATGGGGAAATGGTATGATGCCTGACCCTGCACCGCTTACACCTAGACCGGAAGTAAAACAAGAAAAAGAAGAAGAGCCGGATTTACCATTTTAAATGATAAATAAAACTGAAATTAACGGATTTGTTATTGATAATTATAATCAATACAAATTACCAGAAGGCAATAAAGAGGGTATTTGCCCTCTTTGTTCTTCTAGTAGGAAACCTATAAATCAAAAAAAGAAATGTGCCTCATACGATTGGGATAGAGGATTAGGTACGTGTCATAACTGTAATAATACTTTTCAAATGCATACTTATAAAAGAAAAGGCACAAGTGAAAAAGAATATACGAGGCCTGTTGTATTAGAAGAACAAGAATGCAATAGTAAAGTATTAAAATGGTTTGAAACAAGAGGTATAAGCAAAGAAACTATACAAAAATTTAATGTTTCAGAAGGTATAGAGTTTATGCCACAAACAAATAAAAAAGAAAATACCATCAAGTTTAATTATATGATGGGTAATCAAATAATAAATATAAAATATAGAGATGGTCGTAAAAATTTTAAATTATATAAAGGAGCGGAAAAAATATTTTATAATATCAACAGCATCATTGGTTACAATAGCTGTTATATTGTTGAAGGGGAAATTGACGCCCTTAGCATTCATGAAGCTGGTATACCTAATGTTATTTCTGTACCTAATGGAGCCACTCTAAATTCTAACAACTTAGAATATTTAGATAATTGTATAGATTATTTTGAAGATAAAGAAAAAATAATTATTGCTGTAGATAAAGATGAAGCAGGTCAAGCACTACAACAGGAATTAATTAGAAGGTTGGGAGCTGATGTTTGTTATTTAGTAAATTATGAAGATTGTAAAGATGCAAATGAATATTTATTAAAGTATGGAAAAGAAAAACTTAAGGACTGTTTATCGGGTGCAACCCCAGTCCCTTTGGAGAATGTTACTACGTTCAAAGACATTGAAGCAGAGATTACAGATTTTGTTAAAAATGGTTTCAAAAAAGGTTACCAAATTGGGTTACATAATTTTGATAATATTTTCAGTACTTATACGAGTCAGTTTATCACTGTTACTGGTATCCCTTCCTCTGGCAAGTCTGATTTTGTTGATCAAATGGTTGTGGGGTATAACAGAAATTACGAATGGAAAATAGCTTTTGCTTCACCTGAAAATGCACCAACATATTTACATGCTCATAAACTTATGCGTAAAGTTTGGGAAGGTATGCCAACTAAATATGATATAGGTACAGATAAATGGAATCAAGTTGCACAATATGTAAATGATAACTTTTTCTTTATAGATATGGATAGATATACTTTAGAATCTGTATTAAAGAAAGGTGCTGAACTTGTAAAGCGTAAAGGTATTAAATGTTTAGTTATAGATCCATTCAATAAAATAAGAGATACAAATTCTAATACAGATGATGTAAATAAATATACAATGGAATACTTAACTAAAATAGAAACCTTTGCTAAAAAGTTTGATGTCTTAGTTTTTATAGTAGCACATCCTACAAAAATGTATAAAGATAAGGAAGGTAAAATTGAAGAACCAACAATGTATAATATTAAAGGTGGAGGTGAATGGTATGATGCAAGTTATCACGGAATATTAGTACATAGAGATTGGGAAAATAAAACAGTTAAAGCTAAAGTATTAAAAGTAAAATTTCAAAACTTAGGTGAAAATGGTGCTGAAGCATATTTTAAATGGGAACCCAATTCAGGATGCTTTATACCACACGAAGTTGAAACAAAAGAACAAATTATGCCATGGGAAGTGGGTTAAGAAGTAGAGGTAAAAAAGATGCATATAAAATGCCGTTTTATACAACTTCTATTGAAGAAGAAAAATGGCATAAATATTGCATGGATAATAATATAAGAATATCTCCTATTGGTATTTTTAAAGAACCGGGGCAATGGAGAATAGGTATAAATATTGGTAAATATAAAAGAAGTGAAAAAATAAATTTATCTCCAAGTATTTATAATAAAGAAACAATATGGGGAGAGTTTTATAAAACATGCAAATATTATTATGATAAACATACAAGATGAATATAGAGGATTACTTTCAGGAATATTATATGGTGGTAAGCCAAAAGAAGATAGAACAGGTACTGGCACGATGTCTGTGTTTGGTAGGGTCATTAGGCATAATATGTCTGCTGGCTTTCCTTTATTAACAACTAAAAGAATATATTTTAATCATGCGATTACAGAACTTTTTTGGATGTTGCAAGGACGTACGGATTTGCACTATCTTCATACTAACGGTGTTCGTTATTGGGATAACAATTATAAAAAATCAGGAAGAGAGGACGGTACATTGGGGCCTGTGTATGGGCATCAGTGGCGTAGTTTTAATGGCGTGGACCAAATTACAAGACTTATTCGTGACATCAGAGAATGTCCCCACTCCCGTCGCCTTATGGTCTCTTGTTGGAACCCACCTGATTTACCTAATATGGTTTTGCCTCCTTGTCATTACAATTTTCAAATATATATAAACAATGGAAAACTTGATCTTATGTGGCAACAGCGATCTGTCGATGTCTTTCTCGGTTTACCTTATGATATTGCTTTGTACGCTTTGTTGTTACAGTTACTCTGTAAAAACACAGACTATGTGGCTGGGGAACTTATTGGTTCCTTTGGGGATTGCCACCTTTACAACAATCATATCGATCAAAGTAAAGAGCAATTGTCCCGTGATTTTCGTAAATTACCTAATGTTATTATTAATAATGGGATTAGGGTTTATAAACGAAAAGGACGACAAGAATTAGAATTACCTAGTCATAAAGATATAAAGCTAGAGGGTTATAGTCCGCACCCTCCAATAAAAGCGGAATTATCAATTTAAATTAAATTAATATGAGAACAATTAAATTTATTTTATTCTTTTTGCCTTTTATAATGAAGGCACAAACAGTTGATTTACTAGATGCTATTACTTTTCATAATACAATTAGAACATATCAACTAAATCCTATGCTAGAATATGATTCTGATTTATCATTATCGGCTGAAGCATGGGCTAATATTATAATTAGAACAGGAGATCTAATTTATGATAATAATGTTTCAGGTGATATTGGAGAATTATTATATAGAGTAGATGCAACCGATGAAATACTTAATTATAATCCTTATTTAGACGCAACAACCTATTGGGCAACTAATGGAGGTGCACACACAATAGGATTTGATGGTTATAACAGCATTGGGATGGGTGTTGCATATGGCAATGGTAAAGTTGTTGTTGTTGCTAAATATAGATAATAATAATATGTATTATATTTATCATATTCCCGGTAAAAAGATAGGTGTAACGCGTAATTTATATAAACGCGTTACGCTTACTCAGGGATATAATGAGGACGAATATGAAATACTTGATAGCTCTAATGATGTTAAATATATTTCAGAAAGAGAAGTAAGTTTACAAAAACATTATGGTTATAAAGTTGATAGACAATTATATTGTAATTTAATTAAAAAGAAAATGAAAGTAAATCCTACAGAACAAACTTCCACTTTCCCTTGTACGTTAGAAAATCTTGAAGATTTTTTAAATGAAGCAATAGGACAAAGTTGGGAAACACAACACGGAATATTTTCTGTTACATTTGATACTATAGAATGGATATTAAAAAATGCTAAAGTATCTATGTTTAATAAGAAAAGATGTTACATTTATAATAAAGCTTTTTCTGAAAAGTTTTTAAATTCATCTACTAAAGAAAACCATTTTGATTTAATACGAAATTGGGCTAATGAAAGAGGTTTATATGGTGAAGGTGATTTTAAAACACAATATGTAAAACTAATGGAAGAAGCAGGAGAACTTGCTCAAGCTTTATTACAAGATAATCAAGCAGAAATAGTTGACGCTATTGGGGATATGGTAATAGTTTTAACTAACTTAGCTAAGTTAAGACATGTAGAAATAGAAGATTGTATTAAAGAATCTTATAATGTAATATCTAAAAGAACAGGTAAAATGATTAACGGAACATTTGTAAAAGATGAGTAAAATAAGCGACAAAATAATTAACCGCGTAATTGAAAAAATTCAAAAACGTGCAGAAGCTGGCTATAAAAAATATGGTGTAGGCTTAGATAAAGACGAACAAACACTTGATACTTGGCTCAATCATTTACAAGAAGAGCTTATGGATGCTGCTAATTATATTGAAAAAGCAAGATCAGTATTAAGAGATGAAATAGAAGAATGCTATTTAAGAGATGCTACGGAAAAGGAGGAGTAAAAAAAGAGGACCTGTAACGGCTAAAAAAATAAGTTATGATGGAATTAAATTTGCATCAGGCTTAGAAAGATATATGTATATGGCATTAAAAAAAAATAGAATTCGTGCTAAATATGAAGGTGAAACTTTTGTATTAATGAATGGTTTTCATTTTGATAATCAAGTGATAGAAAGGCAAGCTAATTCTAAGGGTGAATTCATTAATAGAGGATGTAAAAGAATATTACCTATAAAATATACACCTGATTTTATAGGAGATAATTTTATTATAGAATGTAAAGGTAGACCTAATGAATCATTCCCTCTTAGATGGAAATTATTTAAAAAACTTGTTTCACAACAATTTCCTAGTTATACATTATTTAAACCACAAAATCAAAAAGAATGCGATACAGTCATAAGACTTATAAAGGAAGCGAAAAAGAAATAGCTAGAATAAAATATAAACAAAGACAAATTGAACATTTTATTAAATGGTCCATTCAAAACAAAGGTGGTTTGAAATGGAAAGATTTGATAGAAATACATAATAAATATAATATTAAATGTTATGGCTAGACAAGCAGCTTTTATATATAGAGAAAAGAAAAAAATAAAAAGACCTGGGATACATGCTAAATCAAAAACATCAAATTTGAAAAGAAGTAAAAATTATGTAAAACGTTATAAAGGACAAGGGAGATGACAGCATGGGAATTACATATAGGTTTATATCCGGGCATATTAATTGGCATAAGACATTACGATGAAAAAGATTACGTTGATATTGTTTTATATTTGCCTTTTGTAGATATTTGTTTAACAATTTTTAAATAATAATTAATGGGACTATTTAACGAAAGAATACCTTATAAGCCTTTTGAATATCCAGAATACTATAATGATGGATGGCTTAAACAAGCACAAGCCTTTTGGCTTCATACAGAAATACCAATGTCAGGTGATGTAAAAGATTGGAATGAAAAACTTACTGAATCAGAAAAAAATTTAGTTGGCAATATACTTTTAGGATTTGCTCAAACAGAATGTGCAGTATCAGATTATTGGACACAAAAAGTTGTAGCTTGGTTTCCTAAACACGAAATACAACAAATGGCTATGATGTTTGGTTCACAAGAAACAATACATGCAGTAGCTTATAGTTATTTAAATGAAACTCTTAAATTAGAAAACTTCGAGGCTTTTTTACATGAGCCTGCTACTGCTGAAAGATTTGAAAATCTTGTAAGTTATACAGGTAAGAATCCAGTTGGTATAGGTAAGTCCCTTGCTGTGTTTAGTGCATTTGCAGAAGGTGTTTCTTTATATTCTGCATTTGCTGTTTTATATAGCTTCCAATTGCGTAATCTATTAAAAGGTATAGGTCAACAAATGAAATGGTCTGTGCGAGATGAATCTTTACATTCTAAAATGGGATGTAAATTATTTAGACACATGTGCGAAGAAACTAAAGGATTAAAAGAAGAGTGTTATGATCACATTATTAAAGCAGCAGAAACAATGCTTAAAGCAGAAGAAAAATATATTGATAAAATGTTTGAACAGGGTGATATTGAAAATCTCAAATCATACGATCTTAAACAATTTATTAGGAAACGCCTTAATGAAAAACTACATGAGCTTGGCTATACAGATGTCAAAGAGTACTTCAAATATGACGAAGCTGCATCGAGTAATTTGGATTGGTTCTATCATCTTACCGGCGGGCACACTCATACTGATTTCTTTTCTATTAGGCCAACTGATTATTCAAAAGCTAACGAAGATGAAGATTTTGAAAGTGTATGGTAAAAAAAAAATTAATTAAATGCAGTCAATGCAATAAAGAATTTTATACAGGCGCAGATTATAGAATACATTGGGAAAAAATACATTTAAAACAATTTATAAAAAAAAATAAATGAACATATTTATAACAACTTTTTTATTGGGTATAAATGCATATATAATATGTTTATTAAAAGATATTATTAATAAGCATGCATCTATTATATTAATATTTTTAATGCTAATTTTGGATGCAATAGTTATTATTTTTTTAAAAACTAATATGTCTAATTATGAAATTATGATAGGCATAATAACAGGTACCTTAATTAAAACAGTAATATTTTTAACTATATATAATAATGAAAGAAAGTAAATTAATTGAAATGAAAAATAAAGTGGAAACACTTGGTAAATTAATGGAACAGGTTCTTACTGAATTACATAATTTAAGAGATTTAAGTGTAGGAACAATGGCATTAGTAAAAAAGTTTCCACAATATAATAAAGCAATAGAAAAATTAAAAGAGGACGTTAAAAAACAACAAAAAAAGAATGTGGAAAAGTGAGTGGAAGAAAGGCGTAGATTACCCAGTATGGGGAGATACAGAGATATATAAAAAAACAATTTCCGGAGGTTATCTTATAAATGGAGAATCACCTAAAGACGCTTATATGCGTGTTGCAAAAACGGTGGCAAAAAGATTATATAAACCAGAATTAGCAGATAAGTTTTTTGATTATATATGGAAAGGATGGCTATGCCTTGCTTCCCCTGTTTTATCTAATACAGGTTCTGATAGAGGTTTACCGATAAGTTGTTTTGGAATTGATGTTGCAGATAGTATACAAGATATAGGAAATAAAAATTTAGAAATGATGCTTTTAGCCAAGCATGGCGGCGGTGTTGGCATAGGTGTTAATATGATAAGACCCGCTGGAGCTAAAATTACAGGTAATGGAACATCCGATGGCGTGGTACCGTTTTGCAAGATATACGATTCAACTATACTTGCCACTAATCAAGGATCTGTCAGAAGAGGAGCTGCATCAGTTAATATTAATATTGACCATGCGGACTTTGAAGAATGGTTGGAAATCAGAGAGCCTAAAGGAGACATCAATAGACAATCTCTCAACCTACACCAGTGCGCTGTGGTCGGTGATAAGTTTATGCGAAAGCTTGAAACTGGAGATCAAGAAGCACGAAAAAAGTGGGGAAAATTATTACAAAAGCGTAAAGCTACTGGAGAACCTTATATCCTTTTTAAAGGAAATACAAACAAAAGTAATCCAGAAGCATACAAAACCAATGGACTTAAGGTACATATGACAAACATATGTAGTGAAATAGTATTACATACAGATGAGTCACATAGTTTTGTTTGTTGTTTATCTTCTGTTAATCTAGAAAAATATGATGAATGGAAGAATACAAATCTAATATATGATTCTATATGGTTTTTAGATGGAGTATTAGAAGAATTTATTCAAAGAGCTAAAAATATGCGAGGATTTGAAAACTCTGTAAGAAGTGCATCTAAAGGTAGAGCATTAGGATTGGGAGTTTTAGGATGGCATAGTCTTTTGCAAAAAAGAGGTATAGCATTTGAAGGTTTAACTGCACAATTTAAAACACGTGAAATATTTTCAAAAATTAAGATTGAAACAGAAAGAGCATCAAGAGCTTTGGCAGAAATTTATGGTGAACCTTTATGGTGTGCTGGAACTGGGATGCGCAATACTCATCTCCGTGCTATTGCACCTACTGTATCAAATAGCAAACTAGCTGGTAATATATCACCGGGTATAGAGCCTTGGGCTGCAAATGTATTTACAGAACAAACAGCAAAAGGAACATTTATAAGAAAAAATTTAGAACTTAAAAAAGCATTAAGAAAAATTGGGATTGATAATAAAGAAACATGGGATAAGATTCTTAGGGATGGTGGGTCCATTCAAGGGATTAAATCACTCAACGGATGGTATTATGACGAATTCGGAAGACTTAACCAAAAAGAAGGCGAACCGGTTAAAAACGTGTTCAAAACATTTAAAGAAATAAATCAATTAGAATTAGTAAGACAAGCAGGCATAAGACAGGATTATATAGATCAGTCTGTATCACTTAATCTGGCATTTCCATCAGAAGCTACACCAAAATGGATTAATCAAATTCATTTTGAAGCATGGAAAAAAGGTATAAAAACTTTATATTATGTTAGAACGGAAAGTGTGTTAAGGGGAGATATTGCACAAGCAGCTATGGATCCTAACTGTGTGTCTTGCGACGGATAAATAAATAAATAAAATTATGGGAAATTTAAAAGAAATGTTATTAGCTTCAGCAGAAGCAGATAAAGCAAAAGCATTATTAACTTTAGACTTACTAAATAATAAAGCTGTAGGTATAGGAGATCACTCTACTGAAGATTTTTATAAAAATGCTGAAGAAGCATTACAAATGTTAGTAGATGCAGATGATAGAATAAAAACTATAAAAACTTATATTATTTAGTTTTTACCTTATGGTATATCTGTATTACAGTATATACTATAGTTAATATTAATACGCAGGTCTGGAGGGTTTGGTTTAGAGGCATAGTTGTTGCGAATAAAGCTGTTATGTTAATTCCGTATACTTTTAATGGTTCCATTATTTTTTATATTTACTTACCCTACCCCTAGTATCTTTTTCTCTTTTAGCGCGTGCTTTTTGACTTGGGGTTAATTCATTCCAGGTTGCGGGAGTTTTACTTGAAACTCTTTTAGTAGGTCTAAATGTATTTTCTCCACCTTCATAGCCTTTTTTACCACTAGGTGTTCTCCAATCTTCTTTAAACCATCTTTTAAGAGCTAATCCTTTTGCTGTTTTGCGTACTTTTTTAAACGGAGAAAACATTCTAGGTTCTGTTTTTTTTATTGGACCCTTTTCACCGCGTTCATTACGGCTAGCCCATACAGCTTTTCTTTGAGCATCACTTTCGTAGGGCATAATTATTTTCCTTTAGATTTATTACCCCAATTTGCTGCACCAACTTTTCTACACTTAGCCATTGCTCCACTTCTATAAGCAGAGTTTTTTGGGCCGTAACGACTTACAACTTTTCTATAGCACGCATCTTTTTTTAATGCAATGTTTTTTGCTTTTGATGTTATTATATTATATCCCGTCATTTATTTAGTTTTTAAATTTTTTCTTAAATCATCTACATAAAATGTACCCATTAATGATAATTTATCTATAGTTTCTTCTTGCATTTTAATTATCATACGCTCTAATTGATCATTTCTTTTTTCCATTTGATCTGTAAGTGATTGTAATGATTCAACTTTTTTTTGCAATGAATTTACTTCATCTGGATTTTTACCAATAATAGTATATACAACCACAGAAAGAGAACCTACAATCATACCAATTATAGATACAAATATATCTTTGTTATCTCTGGGTATTTGATAAAAGCTTAAAAATAACAATAAAGCTATTACCAATAAAAATATACCCGCTGCTCCTATGTAATGTCTTAAATCTTTCTTATATCCATTCATTTTATCTTCTTATTTTTTTTCTTCTTTTTTTACGTAAAAATGGTTTTTTTGGTTTTTCATCTTTAATATTTAAACTCCATTTGCTCCATCCTAATGAAAGAGCAATTCTTTTATTTAATTCTAGATCTCGGTCTAATGCAGCACTAATGTTATCATACTTTCTTAATAATCTTTCTACAGGTAAATTAAAAAATTCTAAACCTGCAGCTGCTGCTCTAAGATGTGTATTATCCATGCTAAGATCAT
>CEQX01032746.1_pt1 | contig 14401 bp, 11 predicted proteins | sample 356261 | NCBI WGS metagenome assembly CEQX01 (sample SAMEA2621076, study PRJEB7988) | marine metagenome | isolation source: saline water (ENVO:00002010), including | reverse complement strand
AGCACGAGGAGCACGAGGAGCACGAGGAGCACGAGGAGCACGAGGAGGAATAATAGCTCTCCCTCTGAGCTCTCCCCTTCCTTCTCTCTCGATCAGGCTACGCAAAGCAGCTCGACCCACTGATCGGGAGAAGCTTACATGGTGACAACCCATCCTGGGTGCTCCATCGGCGCCCTCCCCATGTCTCATCCCAAGTCCTTCCAATTACATCCAGACGACAACGTCGTCGTGGCCAGCGGAGTTCTGGAGGCAGGCCAACCCGTGAATGGCTGCACGGTCAAACCTCGCAGCCGGATCCCCGGGGGACATAAAATGGCGATCTCCAAGATCCCTGCCGGTCACAACGTCTTTAAGTTTGGACAGGTAATCGGTCAGGCAAGCTGCCCAATTCTTCCGGGAGATCATGTCCATGAGCAGAATCTCACGATGGCGGAATATTCCAGTGACTATGCCTTTGCCGAGGATGCCTCCGTTACAGAGGTTATCCCAGAGAATCAACGGTCCACCTTCATGGGATACCGCCGTGACGATGGAAGAGTCGGCACCCGCAACTATGTCGGCATTCTGACCTCCGTTAATTGCTCTGCCACGGTGGCATCACTTATCGCAAAGGAGGTTGAAAAGCGGGCAGTCCTTGATGATTTTCCGAACGTTGATGGCGTGGTGGCTCTGACTCATGGCGCCGGCTGCGCGGTAAGCACGAGAAACGAGGGATTCCGCATGCTGCAACGAACAATCTGGGGGCATGTCCGTCACCCCAATTTCGGATCGGTTCTCATGGTGGGACTAGGTTGCGAAGCTAATCAGATTCCACTCATGGTGGAGCACTTTGGAGAACCTCCTGAGGGAAGCTTCCACCTTGAAACTATTCAACATCATGGCGGGACCCGCCAGACGATCGACTCATGTCTCGACCGTCTGCATAATGAAATCCTACCCCATGCGGATAAGGCACGGCGCGAGCCTGTTCCTGTCAGCGAAATCTGTCTAGCCCTGCAATGTGGAGGTTCAGATGGGCTCTCAGGAATCACCGCCAACCCGGCTCTGGGTCTGGCAGTAGATCAGCTCATCAAGCAGGGTGGCTCCGCCATCCTCGCCGAAACCCCAGAAGTCTACGGCGCGGAACATCTTCTTACCAGAAGGTCCGCGAATCCGGAGGTTGGCAAAAAACTGGTCTCCCTCATCCGTTGGTGGGAGGATTATGTCGCCAAGCTCGACGGCCACATTAGTAATAATCCTGCTCCAGGCAATAAACTCGGAGGTCTCACTACCATTCTTGAGAAGTCCCTCGGAGCGATCAGCAAGGGTGGAACAACAACTCTGCAGTCCGTCCTTCGATACGCTGAACCAGTAGTCGGGCCAGGGCTTCACTTCATGGACAGCCCTGGATACGACCCGATGTCAATCACCGGAGAAGTTGCGTCCGGCGCAAACCTGATCTGCTTCACCACGGGCCGGGGATCAGTCTACGGGAACAAACCCTGCCCCTCGATTAAGATTGCGAGCAACTCTACCATGTTCCAGCGAATGGAGGAGGATATGGACCTCAATGCAGGAACCATCGCAGATGGCATTGAAAACCACCCGGATGTGGCTAACCGAATACTGGAAAGAATCGTTGAGGTAGCAGGAGGATCCCGCACCAAATCTGAAATGCAGGGTTTTGGAGATCATGAATTCGTCCCCTGGAGCATCTCTGCGATCACCTGACAAGAGATTACAAGGAAGCGGATTGAGGCTTCCCGACCGACGAACTTGGGCTAACCTCCGCACCATGTCCAACTACTCTCTCTCCGGCCACGTCGCCCTTGTTACCGGAAGCAGTAAGGGCCTCGGAGCCTCAATTGTCCGGAACCTCGCCTCAGCAGGGGCCTCGGTTGCTGTCAACGCCTTCAATAACATTGATCGCGCCCAGAAACTTGCAGATGAAATTAACGCAGAGGGAGGAAAGGCGATCGCAGTCGCCGCAGATGTCACAGATGCTCCACAAGTTACCTCACTGGTCGAGGAGGTCGCCTCCCGAATGGGACCCATTGATATCGTTGTCCCTAATGCGACTGGCCCTCAACCTCACAAGCCGATTGAAGAATACGACGAGGCGTTTTACCATGAGATGTACGAGTTCTTTATCAAGAGCCCCTTCCTTCTTGCGCAGGCCACCCTTCCCTTCATGAAGGAGAACCGATGGGGAAGATTCGTCAACATCATCAGTGAAGTATTCTCCGCCTCCGTTCCCGACTTTTCTGCATATGTCGCCGCAAAAGGAGGACAGATTGGCTGGTCCCGTTCGATGGCCCGGGAACTGGCACCCTTTGGAATTACCGTCAACATGGTTGGCCCCGGATGGATCCCCGTGGAGCGCCATGCCGATGACCCACAGGACAAGAAAGACGCCTACCTTTCACAGATTCCTGTAGGCCGTTGGGGCGTTCCCGACGACGTCGCGCACGCCGTTCGGTTTTTCTGCTTGGAGGAAGCCTCCTTCATCACCGGGCAGACCCTTTATGTGAACGGCGGCATGACGCCGTGGTAGTCCGTAGTATTATCTTTCTCCCAGCTCAGGGCGCATTCGTCTTAAGTATGAAATATACGCTATAAATCACATTTAAACCTGATCTATTCGCGCTGCTGATTTTGCTCGCAAACCCGGCCCGGCCTCTTAAAGATTCTGAGTCCAAACAGAAAACACCTTATGAGTAAAAAGCTTTGCCTCACCCTCCTCGGGCTCATTCCAATCATCATTCTGACCAGCCTCCTTAATAGTTGCGGAAAGAAAAGTAGCAGCGGAAAAGTGCGACTTGCTTTCGTTACCAATGCTTCTGCAGACTTCTGGGCCTACGCTCAGGCAGGAGTTCAGAAGGCAGAGAGCGAGTTCGACGATATTGAAGTCGAATTCAAGGTAGGCGACGGCACACCGGCCAAGCAGCGCGAGCTTATAGAGGCTCTCTTGGTGCGAGGTGTAAAAGGAATCGCTATAAGCCCCACTAACCCTAGTGGCCAAAAGGAAATGCTCAATGAGTGGGCGGAAAAAGCTTCTCTCATCACTGTCGATAGCGACGCGGTTGACTCAGATCGCAAATTCTACCTCGGAACTGATAACGTTGCAGCTGGAAGAAAGGCCGGTGAGCTTCTCAAGGAAGCCCTTCCCGATGGAGGCAAAGTCATGGCCTTTGTTGGGCTCGGTGATCAGGCCAATGCTGTGGAGCGGTATCAAGGGCTACGCGAGGCCGTGGAGGGAACCGAGATTGAAATCCTTGATCTCCGAACCGACGAGGTTGACTTCGGAAAAGCTCGCCGTAATGCCGAAGACACCCTGACCAAGCACCCCGACATTGCGGGCATGGTCGGCCTCTGGTCCTACAATGCGCCTCTCATTCTGGAAGCCGTGAGGGACAAGGGTGTTCTCGACAAGGTCAAGATCATCGGCTTCGACGAGGATCCTCGCACCCTCAAGGCTATTGATGCTGGTGAAATCCATGGGACCGTTGTCCAGAAGCCCTACGAGTTCGGCTATCAGGCGGTAGTTGCTCTGCGTGCCATGGTCGTGGGGGGGCAAACTCCCAAGGACCTGGAAGTTCCTGACACCAATCAGAAATTCATTGAGACTCTCACGATTCGCAAAGGAGAGGGCCTTAACTACTTGAAGAAGTGCGACGCTTGGAAACAATCCATCAGTAAATAGCACGTCCGCTCTACCTCGAGCTCCAATGCAAGACCCCGCCAAGCGCGTGAAGGTTCTCCAAATGGAGAATATCACGAAACGCTTCCCCGGGGTAACTGCGCTCGACCACGTCAACTTCGACATCATGGAGGGCGAAGTTGTTGCCCTTATCGGAGAAAATGGGGCCGGAAAGTCGACGTTAATGAAAGTCCTCGGAGGCGTACATCAGCCGGACGAGGGAACAATTACAGCGTCTGGTTCGCCTGCTGTTATCCGCTCCGTTGCAGATGCTGACTCGCTGGGCGTAGGGTTCGTGCATCAGGAACTCAACGTCCTAGACAACCTCGATGTCGGGGCAAACGTCTTCCTCGGTCGGGAACCACACCGCCTCGGCCTGATAAACCGCCGCAAGATAAAGGCCGACACGCAACCGTATCTCGACACTCTTGGTCTGGATGCTTCTCCCGATACTCCGCTTTCCAAGCTCTCCATAGGCCAACAACAAATGGTCGAAATCGCCAAGGCCCTTTCAAAGGAGGCGAAGATCATCATAATGGATGAGCCTACCTCAAGCCTCACCCTCTCGGAAACTGAAAGACTCCTGAAGGTAATAGGTGACCTGTCCGAGCAAGGAATCGCAGTTATCTACATCTCCCATCGCCTTGGTGAGGTAACTCAGTGCGCCCACCGTGTTGTGGCTCTGCGTGATGGAAAAAATGCAGGCGAGCTGCAGCGCGGCGAAATCAATCATGACGCCATGGTCAGCCTGATGGTCGGTCGAGACCTTAAGCGCACCCCCCTTACCACAAGTAATCATGAGACGGTTCCACAGCGTCTTGTCGTCTCCAATCTTCGTACTGCGCTCTATCCGGAATGTTCATCCAGTTTTGAAATTTCGGGAGGCGAAATCCTAGGGATGGCAGGACTTGTCGGAGCGGGACGATCTGAACTTGCCCAGGCTACTTTCGGAGTCGACCCTGCTCTCGGCGGATCAGTATCGGTCGACGGCATCACGATAAAAAGAGGCGCAGCCAGGCAATCTATCAAAGCTGGCATTTATCTGGCTCCCGAAGACCGCAAACTCACTGGACTCGTTCTGGAATTTGATATCACTCAGAACATCTCCCTCGCTGACCTTTGGAGCCACTCTTCCGGTATCGGCTTGATTGATCGTAATGCGGAACGCACCGTTGCAGAACGGCAAATTGAGCGCCTGAAAATCAAGACTCCATCTGCATCAACCGCCGCTATTACCTTAAGCGGAGGAAATCAGCAGAAGGTTGTCCTTGGCAAATGGCTCTCGATGAAACCCAAGGTCATTATCTTTGATGAACCCACCCGCGGAATCGATGTAGGGGCCAAGGCGGAAATCTATAAACTGATGCGGGAACTTGCCCGCAATGGAGTCGCCATCTGGATGATATCCAGCGATATGGAAGAGGTTCTGGGGATCAGTGACCGCATTGTCGTAATGCACGAGGGACGGATTACCGGAGAACTCGAACGCGACGAATTTGGCGAGGAGGCAATTATGCATCTCGCCGTAGGGCATTCCAAAACCGAAGCCAACTAATACAACACTTCTATGGCCAACCCCCTATTACGCTACGCCGGCCGACACCGCCGTGAAACAGGCATGCTCGGTCTCTTGTTCATTCTCGTAGTCATAACCAGCCTTGGCACGATAGAGGAGGGCATCGATGGTCTCTTCGGCAGCAAGTTCCTTACTCCGGACAATCTTAAGAATGTAGCCCGAACGATCGGCATCTATGGCATTTTCAGTATTGGGGTTGGCATCGTGATTATCACTGCCGGCATCGACCTGTCGGTAGGCTCCCTCATGGCGCTTCTCGGTGTCTTTTTCCTCTTTCTTGTCACTCCGCCCGGTATGAGGCCCGACTCCGCAATCGCTCGAGGTATTCCCGAGGTGAGCTGGCCCATGGCCGTTTTATGGGTCCTTCTTCTCGGAACACTGCTGGGGTTACTCCATGGTATTCTCGTCGGAAAACTCAAGCTTCAGCCCTTCGTTGTCACCCTCTGCGGACTTCTCTCCTACAGGGGTCTTGCTCGCTTCTACGCAAACGACACTACTGTCAATGTCGGAGATGCCTCTCAGGATTTGAGTTTTGCGCGCAAACTTGGAGATGGAACACTTGGAGACGTTCTCATAAGCGATGGGCAGAAAGGCATTCTGCATAGCATTCCGATGACGTTTGTCTATCTGATCATCCTTGCCGTTATTACCACCATAATCCTCCACCGTTCTGTCCTGGGGCGCTATATTTTCGCGGCAGGCCGCAACGAACTCGCGACGAAATACTCAGGTATCAACACAGGCCTTGTTATTGCTATTGCCTACCTCATCGCTGGTTTCTGTACCGCCTTCTCCGCCATTCCCTTCTGTATTTATACGGGCTCTGTTCAGCCCACCAGCCACGGAGCTTTTTTTGAACTTTACGCCATCGCTGCTGCGGTTCTTGGGGGATGCAGCCTGCGTGGAGGCGAAGGTTCTATTCCTGGTATACTCATTGGCACTGCCATTCTGATTGTTCTCCGGAATATGGTGAATCTTCTGGGCTACCCTACACCGCTCAGTGACGCGATTACGGGCGGAGTGATCTTCGTTGGCGTCATCATAGATCAGCATGGAGCCACCGGCTTGAAGAAACTCTTCAAACGCAAGGTAAGGGCAGGCTAGGCAGGGCTCTTTCGCCCGGGTATTATCCAAAATTTCCCCGCTCTCCTCAACAACCCATCTCCACACAGATGGAGCAGCTCCTTTCGGCAATCACCCTGAAATTACACTGGTCGTGAACCACTTTATCCAGATTCATCAGGTCCTTAATCAGGAGAGCAATACCAAACCTTGCGATCCGGCAAGCAGAGCTCACTAGCCCTCCTGAGCTAGGCGTGGCGCTGTCCCAGCCATATCCCACCTAGGAGCCCTACTAGGTGGGCCTCCCACGAGATATGATCCCCCTCCGGAAAAACCCCTCCAATCATCCCTCCATAAACTACGGCAACGACAATACCTACTACCGCCCACACCAGGCGACGCCCCCATATTGCCCGGGCGAGGATATACCCAAAGTAAGAGTAAACCAAACCACTCGCTCCAATATGAACTGATTTTGCCTGCCCTAAATCAGCAATCAGCCAGGTCCCTATCCCACTGATCAGGGCAAGGATGAGAGTTGTCGTCCCGAATCTTCTCCCCTCCGCCAGAATTACAATCACCCCCAATCCCAGCAGAGCGATAGTGTTGTCCAGAAGGTGATCCCAGTTCGCGTGGAGCCACGGCATACCAATGATTCCTCTGAGTCCTGTGAAACTGCGCGGAACGACTCCAAACTGCTCCAGATTCAGCTTGAAATACCAATCGATGAGCTCGATGAGCCAGGCTATGACAATAAGGGAAGCAAGTAAGCCAAGGCCGGGATGCCCTTTTTTCCCTCTGGCTCCGGTTCGGGCTTCCAATTTTCGCATACTCATTCGCCAATCTGAATATTATTGAGCCTCACAAACAGGCTTCTGCAGTTCCCACAGTATGCCCCGACCAAGGGCAACTTGAAACCTTCAACTTAAACCCTGAGACTTTTACCATGCGAACCCGCTTCGCCCCCAGTCCTACCGGGCCAATGCACCTCGGCCACGCGTATGCCGCTCTCGTAGCCCGGGAGGCGGCGGACCATGGCGATGGAGTGTTTCTCCTCCGGTTTGAGGACATTGATCGGTCCCGGGTTCGACCCGAATATTACCGCTTGATCGAGGAGGATCTTCAGTGGATGGGGCTCGAGTGGCAGGAGGAGCCCATGCGACAATCTGACCGACTCGAGGTCTACTCGAATGCCCTCACTGCCCTTCAGGAGCAAGGCCTTGTTTATCCATGTTTCTGTACCCGGCGAGCGATAGCTGACGAGATTTCGCGCATACCTAATGCACCCCATGGCCCCGAGGGTCCCGTGTATCCGGGAACCTGCCGGAAAATCAGTGCCGATGAGCGAACGGAGCGGATCGCGATGAAAATGCCTCATTCGTGGCGCCTGAACTGCGCCAAAGCCGCCGAGGCCTGCGGTCAACTCACCTTTCGTGACCTCCTCCATGGCGTCATCCCTGTCTGCGCTGAAAAACTCGGAGACGTGATTCTCGCCCGTCGAGATATCGCCACCTCCTACCACCTCGCGGTCGTAACAGATGACGCCGAACAGCAAATTACTCTTGTAACGAGGGGCGAGGACCTTCTTTCCTCAACGCATATCCACAGGGTCCTGCAAAACCTTCTCGGCTACCCGGAGCCCCTCTACCTCCATCATGAGCTGGTCTGCGACGAAAAAGGCAATCGGCTGGCTACCCGAGACAAAGCTCTCTCCCTCGCTAGCCTCAGGGACTCGGGATTCAGTCGCGCCCAGCTCCCCGCAAGGCTCCCTCCCATACCTGCTCTCCCACGAAACCTTACCAGTGAAACTTGAATCTTTCCTCTTCCACCCTAAAAGAGAGCCATGGACGACACCAAGATCACGCTCAACACCTCCAAAGGCGCCATCGATATCTCGCTATTTTCAGGCGACACCCCTATCACCTGTGCTAGCTTCCTGAATCTCGCTACGAAGGGTTTTTATGACGGCCTGATCTTTCACCGAGTGATCAAAGACTTCATGATTCAGGGTGGATGCCCCGAGGGTTCTGGGCGAGGAAACCCTGGTTATCAATTTGAAAACGAGTGCCTCCCTCATCGCAGTCACGATAGTGCCGGAAAGCTCTCCATGGCCAATGCGGGACCAAATACAAATGGCAGCCAGTTTTTCATTACGCATACTGCAACCCAGTTCCTCGACGGGAAACACACCGTCTTTGGTGAAGTTACGGGAGGACAGGAGGTCGTCGATGCGATTGCCACTGCCACTACGGGGCCAGGCGATCGACCAGCTGAGGATATCACAATTGATTCGGTGACCATTCACGATTCCACCGAAGACCTTTTCGAGGCGCAAAAGTCGAGGATTGCTGACTGGAATGCAGCAATGGCCTAGAGCGCGCACGAACAGTCCTTACTTCCTCAGAAGCTCCAGTCTCTTCTCAAGCTGCTGCAGTTTACCCTTCATACTCCGGAGTTCTTCCAGAACTTCGTCCAGTTCCTTGTCTCGTTTGTCACCCTGATCGGACGGGGCAGGGTCAGAGGGCTCCTCCGCCACTGGTGGCTCGACAGACTTCTTAACGTCCATCTCGTCCACGGATGAAAGCAACTTGCGAATGTCCGAGGCGGGAATGGCCAGAGTTTTCACGCGCCCAGCCCGGGAAACATTAATTCCAATACAGCGACCCTGAAGATCCAGCAGGGGACCTCCGCAGACCACAGGAGAAATTGGCATGTCGTGCTGCAAAGCCAGCGGAAAGCCCGATAACCTTTCCGACAAGGGACCACTCATCTCGTTCATTCTTCTAAACCTGTCAGAGCTCTGCTCCTGAGGGCGGGCGGCAAGCTTGACCTTGACCTTGTCCACATTCTCTCCTCGTTGGTAGGTGAATTCTACTTTGTCCCCCGCGCGATATGTCCGGATCTTGCTTCCAAAGGCAAAGGGGTCCTGGAGGGCTATCCCGTCGACATGCGTGATAACGTCATTTGCCTGCAAGCCCGCTTCTTCTGCCGGGCTCCCATTGACAATGCGGACAATTTCGACTCCATTTTCACCCTCTCCAGCCTGAATTCCAAGGAACCCAATCTCGCCCAGGGCCCGTGGCAGCACACTCACCAAGCCAATCCCAAGGGGGGCCCCATCCGGATCCGGTGAGGTCAGTAATGTTCCTATCGGGGATTTTTTCTTACCCACCCACTTCACTGGCTCCAATCCTTCCGGCGAGCCTTGATACAAAGCGAGATCACGCTTCGGAAATCGCTTAATGAGCTTGAGAGATATTTGTCCCTCTTCGCCCTTGCGTGACACCTCCCCTTCGAGCGTCTCGACATTCTTGGTTAGAATATGCCCCTTGTCAGAAACGACAGTTCCCAGTGCGGCGGGTTTTCCATTCACCCCTACTGACACGACTGAGCGTGCTGCTTTACTGGTCACTGGCTGAAGCGACTTCATCGCAGACGCGAAGAAATCATCTGGCCCGCTCTGGATCTCCATCTCGAGCATATCGCGGAGGGCTTCCGGACCGATTGAATCCGCCATCTCCCGCAGGGCCCTCTCGAGTTCGGCCATCCCCCCGAGTTTTTTCAGATCTTCCTCATCCAAATCCAGATTGCCCCTGCGTAGTGATTCCCTAAGTAGCTTTTCAAGATCAAGCCCAGCACCCTGTTCCTTGTCTTCTTCCGTTTCGCCCTCTTCGCCAGGCTGGGCTGACTCCTCGGACTCTTCCTCCTCGGACTCTTCTTCACTAGGCGGAGAACCAAGAAGGTCGCCCAGCCGAGCCAGCTTCACCTTGACCTCATTTTTCTCGCCCCCCCTCCGATAGGAAATCTTCAAAGTATCGCCAGAATCATACTCGCCGACAGCTTCAATCAGCTGCTCCGGACTGTCGACTGGTTCTCCGTTAATTGCCGCAACGATATCTCCAGCCTGTAATCCGGCTTTTTCAGCTGGTGAATTTTCCATTACCCCCTCCAGAGACACTCCCCCATCCTCGGCCGGACCGGCCAAATTGATTCCAAGGACCGGGCGCTCAGGATTGACCTGTTGCTCACCTCCTGCGAAACGCGCGCCGGTCCGCTTCCCCGCAATCATCTCATCCCAACTCCCAAGGAATACTCCAATGGGAACATGCCTGTTTTCGCTGAGAGTTGACCCAATGTTGGAATGAATTCCTATCACCTCTCCCTTCAAGTCAAAGAGAGGCCCACCAGAATCCCCTCCGACGACTGCACAGTCCGTCGTAACAAACTGCCCGTTACCTAATACCCGGCCGAGTCGCACTGGCGGAGACCGCATCGAATCAAAGCCTCCAGGGTGACCGAATGCTACACACCACTCATTCCGCATAAGACCCTTGCTTTCCCCCACCTTCACGAAAGGGTAACTTCCCTCTTCTGTAATCCGAACCATGGCAGCATCTCTGTCATAATCTCCACCGAGTTTTTCAGCCTTCACCCGCTTTCCGTCCGGAAAAATGACGATCACATCGTCCGAGAGGGACGCCACCACATGAGCTGCGGTCAGGACTAATCCCTCTTCACTGACGATCACCCCACTTCCTGCTCCACCGCCCCCGGTCGAAACGAGAGAAACCGTAGCCGCTGCACTCCTATCCGAGAGAGCGACCAACTTCTTGCTCAGCTTCCGAAGATCGGCCAATCCGTCCACTAAAGGAGCGACCTCCATTTCCTGGGCGGTAGCGGGAACGGAGTGCCCGATCGTGAGAAGAGCCGCCATCGAGAGGGCGACCAGGGATTTAAGATTGATCTTCATTCTGGAGGTAAGGTGCTGTTTGTGCGCGATGCGGGTAATAGCCCGCAGGGACCAAGCGTCATGAACGCCCGATTCTGTTGACAATAGATTTCCAATTCTCTCCGGCGTCAACTGATGGTTCGGGCAGATTTGACCAAAACCAGTTGAAATTAAGGCTTTTAATACAAAATATTGTCCCCGGACTTCTTCCTCCCGCCAGAATCAGGTTGTGGTCCGAGCTTTCGGTCCTCTTGCTCAAATAGTCAAAAGCCTTGCCCCCTGCTGACAATCACGCAACCTCCGCGCCGTGCTGGCCATTCAGCAACTCCGCGTAGAGGTCGGAGCCCGTGTCCTGTTTGACGGGCTCTCTTTCGTTTTGGGTAAGGAAGACAGGATTTCCTTTGCTGGACCCAACGGTGCCGGAAAATCCACTCTGATGAAATGTCTCGCCGGGGTGATCGAGCCGAATGCTGGTCAAATTACCCGCCCGAAAGGCCACAGAACCGGTTATCTCCCGCAGGATGGAATCCACCTGTCCGGTCATTCTCTATGGGAGGAGGCAGAATCGGCATTTGCAGAGGCCAGGCAGCTACAGCGTGAAATCGAACAAAACTCCGCACAACTCGACGATCTGGAGCCGGGCGCCTCTTCCTACTCGGATCTCCTTCAGAAAATCGGAGAGTTGGAACTAAGTCTCGAGCACTTTGATCCAAGCAGGATCAAACCTCGAATCGAATCTGTCCTTGGTGGGCTTGGTTTTCACCGGGATGACTTCCAACGTGACTGCGGGGAATTCTCCGGTGGCTGGCAGATGCGAATCGCAATGGCCAAGCTCTTTCTGCAGGAGCCCGATGCCCTCCTTCTCGATGAGCCCACAAACCATTTGGACGTAGACGCGCAGCGCTGGATGGAATCCTTCCTGCGAGACTACAAGGGGACGATCGCAATCATTTCACATGATCGCTCTCTTCTTGATGAACTGACAACCCGGACCATAGCATTTGAGCGCGGACAGGCCGCTGAGTATGCGGGAAATTATTCCTTCTTCGTAAAAGAATCCGCCCTGCGCCGCGAAATTCTCGAAAAACAATACCGGGCGCAACAGCGCGAGATCGACAAGACCGAACGTTGGATCAACCGCTTCCGCGCCAAGAATACAAAAGCCTCTCAGGTTCAGAGCCGAATCAAGCAACTCGAGAAGATGGAGCGAATCATACTCGAGGAAGAAGAGGGGGCCATGAACTTTACCTTCCCCCCTCCTCCCCCAAGTGCTCACTGCGTGGCTAAAATCGAGGGAGGCGCTCAGCGCTATGGTAGCCTCACTGTTTTTGAGGACTTTGACTTCGAGATAACCAGAAGTCAGAAAATTGCGGTCGTTGGCCCAAATGGGGCTGGGAAATCAACATTTTGCCGAATGATTACCGGGAAGGAATCCCCCGCCGATGGCTGCCTCGAACTGGGATCTAAAGTCCTTCCCTCCTTTTTCTCGCAGACACATGCCGATGAGCTGGATCCCGGACAAACGGTCCTTCAGACCGTTGAGGCAGCCGCAAGCCGGGAAAACATGTCCCACGTGCGTAACCTTCTCGGATGCTTCCTCTTCCGGGGGGACGATGTTTTCAAACAGGTTGGGGTCCTATCAGGCGGCGAGCGCTCACGCGTAGCACTAGTTCAGATGCTCGTCCGACCTGCCAACTTCCTCATTCTTGACGAACCCACCAACCATCTCGATATGCAGTCACAGGAGGTCCTGCAGGACGCTCTGACTCAATATCCCGGCACCATCATCATTGTCTCTCACAACCGTTCATTTCTGGATCCGGTTGTGGAGCGCACCCTTGAATTCAGGCAGGGAAAACAGCCAAGGCTCTACCATGGGAACCTGAGCTATTATCTGGACAAGGTAGCAGAAGATGAGCGCCGCGGGAGTAATTCCAGCACAGCACCCGCTGGGGAGGGAGCCGCTTCAACGAAGGAAGGGGCGCTGACAAGAAAAGAAGAACGACGCCGCGAAGCAAAAGTTCGCCAGCAAAGAAACCTCGTTCTCAAGCCACTCGAGGAGCGACTTGAAAAACTGGAGACCGCGATAACGGAATTCGAGTCTGCTAAGGAAACTCTCACGGAACACATGTCCAAGCCTGAGGTAGCAAGCGACCCCGAGGAGCTGCGAAAAACCAGTGAAGCCTTCCAAGCTGTTGGCGGTCAGCTTGAAAAGGCCTACAGTGAATGGTCTCAACTTTCCGACGAAGTCGAGACCATGCGGAGCAAGCTCGAATCCACCAATCTCTGACCTTCTCACTGCAGGGAAAACCGGAAGGGGACATGCACCCGCGAACTTACCGGCTTTCCGTTCTTTATCGCCGGAGAAAAAGACCAGCGCTTTACGGCTGCGATCGCTGTGGAATCAAGCAAAGGGCTTCCGGAAGAGTTAATTACACGAACGGACCCAACACGTCCCCGGCTGCCGATCTGGACGTCCAGCATCACCCGACCCTCTACCTTGTCTCGCCGGGCAGTCCGCGGGTAATCTGGCTGGTAGCGCCGAAGAACCCGAGCAGGCTGGGACGGTCCCCTGACTGGAATCGCGTCAGGGACAGAGCGGGTCTGGCTTCGGGCTTTCGGCTTTGATTCGGATTGCGGAGGGTCGGCGACTTTCTTTCTGAGAGGGCTCGAGCCTTCAGGATCAAGCTCCACCACAAGGCCCGAATCATAAGGCTCGACCTGATCCAGAGGTGGCTCGGGTCCACGAGGGATCTCCGCCTGAACGGCTGGCACAGGAATCGGAATTATAAGCTGGGGAGCGACCGGAGGCGTCCTGGTAAAAGAGGGGCTCTCAGGCACCACCTCTTTAACGACCTCCGGCTTGTCCAGCAAGCGGGTGATGCCGATGACCGGAGCATCGAATTCCGGCTCCACCAGAATGCCGGGAAGGATCCAAGAGTGCAGCCCCACCGTAGCAAGGCTGAGAGCCGCGGAGGCAATGAGCGACGAGAGCCAGAAGGGGAAAGGCCGAGCCTCACACGATTTGATCGGCTTGCTCTCTACGAGGTTCAGGTCCACCGGCTTACTCTTGTCCCGGCCAAACCAGCCATCAGGATGTGGAGACGGGCAACTCACAGTTTCGACTGGAATGGTGGCTTAGCCTCATGATCACCGTCAACAAGGAAGCGCTAAGAACACCCTGATGAGCAATTTCTATCCTTTCATGTGGGCAACTCTGGCTCATCTGGGACTTGAAGCTCTGCCTCAGATGGACGCGGGGAGCCAGGGGGCAGATCCTCCGTATCAAAATTCTCCTCTGCCTGCTTTGCCGCGCCCGACTTCTGCTCACTCTGGTCAAAGGGCTCAGCCAGAT
>CEQX01081892.1_pt1 | contig 14406 bp, 11 predicted proteins | sample 356261 | NCBI WGS metagenome assembly CEQX01 (sample SAMEA2621076, study PRJEB7988) | marine metagenome | isolation source: saline water (ENVO:00002010), including | reverse complement strand
GAAGTCGAGCGACTCCGCATCTACCAATCTCCGAGCTAGTCACTTGGGATGCCCCCCTGGCAGGGCATCCCCAACGATAGTCGCCGCTAAGGTCATTCAATGAATCGGCATCAAGATCTCAACGCGATTTCAGGAGAGCCACGACTTCGGCCAGGCCTTTAAATTCAGCAAGCCCTATCGCACTTCTCTTCACATTATTGTCCGTGAATTGCTGGTTCGAATCAGCCCCATGCTGGAGAAGGATTTTCACAGAAGCAATATCAAGCTGGTTCCGAATGTTCTGCCCCTTTTCCATCCTCGAAATGGCGTAATGCAGGGGTGTCCTGCCATTAGCAGACTTTAAGTCTACTCCAACCTTGAGTTCACTCAAGAGGAACTTGAGCATCTCGGGCTGCCTCCAGATAACCGCCTCATGCACAACTGAGGACCCATTTGCGTTTACCATCATCTTAGCACCGTTAGCTAGGAGTAACCTCGCCGCTTCAACATGTGAACTTCCTGCGACTACACTCAGCGGGTTTTTCATGTGACGCGCCTGCTTATTTACATCAGCACCATTCTTCAGTAGCAGTTTGATCATTTCAAGATGCCCTCCTGCAGCCGCATAGCTGAGCGCCGTGTAGGAATTTTGCGAAGTGGCATTTGGATCAACTCCAGCGTTCAAAAGAGACTCAACCTTCTCGAGGTTCCCCGCGCGTGCGGCAATGAGCAGAGCCTCTTCAGGGTGTTCGACCTTTCGATAGAGCCCTGAGTAGGAATTTGCATTTCCGCTACCCCATCCCTGCATTCCTGAAGTGGCTGCAATACGCAGCGACTCTTCCATTAAAATAAACTCTCCTTCAAGAGGCGTTGCACGAAATATCGGACCCTGAAGGTTTGCCCCCACAGCTGGCACCTGCTCGTCCTTGTCCAGAGGGATTCCAGCGAAGTCAGCCGCCTCTTCCGCAGGCGGATTATTGCTTATCACTTCGTTGTCGATGAAGAGCCGAACTCCTTTGCCCTTTTCCGCAATAGCTACCAAATGGTGCATTTTTCCGTCAAGGACCGGAGCGGTATTCCGAACTCTGCGCACACCGACGAACTGCATATTTTCTGTCAAAGCCTCTCGATGAATGCGCCAATCGCCCCAACCTCCGTCTCCCAACGCGATCAGCGTCTGCCAACGCTTGTCGAAACCGTCAGGACTGAACCAGACCGAGACCGTTATACTCCCACCTTCGGGGGTATAATCTGCAGATTTTCCACCAAGCAGAACATATTGATCCTCGCCATTCAGGTCCAGCGCCTGCCCAAGCTGACCCTTGACAAACGGTGGAGAATTCTTGGCTGTGCCATGTCTCCCATTTCCACTGGCATCCTTGAAGTCCCCATCAAAAGGCCAGTGCCCAACCAGACCATCGGTCAGCTCGCCTTTCGCTTTTGCGGTGCCTTTCCCCTGATTCCAAAGGGCTCCTACCTCGCTATCTCTTAGTGCCCTGGACCAGATCTGAAGGTTGTCGACCTTCCCATCCCAGGCTCGGTTGTTAAAAAACCAGTCAGTCTTTGCAGTTTCATGTTTCTCTTTGCGGTTGGTCTCCACAAACTTTGTGGCTTTCCCAACCAACAACTGCGGATCAAGGGTGAAATCGCTGCTATCCAAGGTTGCGTTGATTCCCTCGATCGCGATTACATTCCGGCCTTCCTTGAATACCCCGCTAAAGTCAGCGAGGGAAAAAGATTCTAATCCGCCCGCCTCGTGGTTACCCACCGTAACTTCTCCACTCTCTTCATTCACTGACACGTTGCTTGAACTGAACAGCCGACGCCCATTCGCGTGCAGAACAAATCCGTCATCGTAGTTGATGCGAAGACTCAATCCTTTCAAATCAGCTCCCGGCGGAATTTCGAACTCCCGGCGGATGAACACGGATAAATATTTGTCCTGCATGTCGTCCAGGACCGTCGCATCATCGTCATCCGCATAGCCAAACCCGGAAGGACCTTTTTCCCATCCCGCCTTAGCCGCATCAAAAGACAGCGTTGTCCAAAGCGTATCTTGCGGCTTTTTCCCGCCCGCAAGGTAGTGCCACTCCGCACCTTCTCCGATGATGGTCTTTCTCTCACCAGAGCCTACAACCTTGACCTTCAAATCAGACGTTCTCTGGTAAAGAAGCTTACCGCTCCAGTCATAGAAGGTTTGGGTCGCCTTATCCCCCGTGATTTTCTTGATATCGAACTGATCTCCTCGGTAGGCAATCCACTCGCCTTGAATCTGGGTTTCAATTCCTGGAAGGTCCTCCGCCGCTTCGCCCGAAGAGAAGCTACAGACTACCAGTGCGAATATAGAGAATATTTTTTTGCTCGGTGCTGTTTTCATTAGATTTTATTTCACGTGATTTTATGTGCTTATTTTCAATCAGTTATGAAGCAGATTACGTGCTGTGATACTCCCCTACTGGAGAGATGATTTCAACCTTTATGGCTCAAGGAACCCGCCTAGAATTCAGCTAGCCCACCACGGTCAGCCCTCACTAACCAGCCGAAGAGTTTGACTACCTGAGTATGTAACAAGCTCTCTCTGGAGACGATGGGAGGAAACCCAACCATCCCGTAAGAGCGAGCCGTAGCCACGCCGACTCGCTCTGGGTTCCTGTCAAAAACTTAGTTTTCCCGGTCTGCCATGTGCCGCTTCAACAAAGCAAGCGCCTGCTCAAGACCCCGATCGGCAGCATATTCCAGAGCGTTCAATTCCTGATCACCTTGTGTAAATCGCAACATCGGATCAGCACCGTGTTTCAATAGCACCTTGATCAAATCAAGATAGACCTGATTATACGAACTCTCTCCTGGTATGTGACGCCCGATTGCCCAGTGAAGCCCAGTAGACCCGTTTGGCGCCTTAAGATTGGGATCTACCTTTAGCTCGGTGAGGACAAACTCCATCAACTTGGGTTGCCTCCAGAAAACAGCTTCATGCGTGAGGCCGTAGTTGTTCTGCATGAGGGTAACCTTGGCACCTTTCGAGACAAGGAGCTTCGCAGCATCCAAGTGAGGCGTTCCGGTGACGACACACAAGGGCGTTTTCTTAAAGCGGGATGGCTTGTTGACATCAGCACCCTTGTCGATCAGGAAACGCATCATCTCAAGGTGCCCTCCGGCTGCTGCATACGCCAAGGCTGTGTAGGAGTTAGTCGAAGTTGCGTCAGGATCCACCCCAGTATTCACAAGAGACTGCACCTTCTTCAAATCACCGGCCCGAGCCGCAATCAGCAGTGCTTCCTCAGGGTGGTCTGTCCGCCGATACAATCCCGAATAGGTATGACTTGCATGCTCATTCCGAGCATCCGCGGAGACCCGGAGAGACTTCTGCATGGGAATAAACTCCCCTTCAAGAGGCCGAGACAAACTGATCATTCGCTGCAAGTTGGCACCGACCACTGGCAACTGTTTGTCCAGATCCTTGGAGAGGCCTTTGAAGTTGGCTGCATTGTCTTCCTCGGGATTATTAAACACAGGCTCGTTGTCCACATACAGGGTCACACCCCGCCCTTTCTCTGTAATGGCAACAAGATGATGCAATTTTCCATCTCGAATCTCGGCCTTGTTCTCGACTCCTCTCGCTCCAATAAACCCTATGGTGTCGCCCCGGTCAACCCGGTGAATACGCCAGTCAGACGAACCCTGATCTCCAAGCGACACCAAAGTCTGGAACGCCTTGTCGAATTCGCCCACGCTGAACCAAAGTGAAACCGTGATGCTTCCACTTGCAGGAGAGTAGTCAGTGGATTTTCCTCCTAGAACGACATACTGATCGTCCCCATTCAATTCCAAGGCCTTCCCAAGCTGCCCGTCAGAAAATTTTGGAGCTCCATGGCCTTTCCCGTGTCGCCCATTACCGCTCGAGTCCTTCAAGTTGCCATCAAACGACCAGTGCCCGATAAGACCTTGCGCCAAATCCCCCGACGCCTTCGCCAATCCCTTGCTGCTATTCCACAAGGCCTTCACCTCTGTGTTTTTGAGGGCACGATCCCAGATTTGGAGATTGTCGATCTTACCGCTCCAAGTCCGGTCTTTGAAATAATGGTCTGTCCGAAACGTCTCGTGGGTCTCCTCTCGATTACTTTCAACAAATTGCCCTGAACCTCCGATCACGATCTGCGGTTCGAGAGTAAAATCACTGCTGTCCAAGGTCGCATTTATCCCCTCAATCGCGATTACGTTCCGGCCTTCTTTAAACACTCCGGCAAACTCGGCGAGAGAGAAGGATTCCGCCCCATTAGCCTCATGATTCCCCACTGTAATCTCTCCGCTCCCCTCATTAATCGACACGTTACTTGAACTCAGGAGACGCCGCCCGTTAGCATGGAGAATGAACCCGTCGTCATAGTTGATAAGCAGACTCAACCCTTTCAGATCAGCACCTGCAGGAATCTCGAACTCCCGGCGGACGAACACGGACAAGTATTTGTCCTGCATGTCGTCCAAGACCGTCGCATCATCGTCATCTGCATACCCGAACCCGGAAGGCCCCTTCTTCCATCCTTCCTTATCCGCATCAAAGGACAGCGTGGTCCAGAGGGCATCCTGAGGCTTCTTACCGCCAGCGAGGTAGTGCCACTCCGCACCCTTCCCCACAACAGTCCTTCTTTCACCCGAACCGAGAACCTTCATCGTCAAATTTGCAGTTCTCTCATACAAAGGTGTGCCATTCCATTCGTAGAAGGTGGTGGTCACCTTCTCTTTTGTGATCCGTTTGACGTCGAACCGATCCCCGCGGTAGGCAATCCACTCGCCTTGAACCTGAGTTTCAATTCCTGGAAGGTCCTGTGACACCGCATACGGGGCCAAGGCCCCGGCGGCCAATAAAAATAAGAAAGAGGCTTTTCTGTTCGGTGCTGTTTTCATGAGAGCCTGTAACTTATGCTCTTAATTGCTGGCGTCCAGATCCTTACAGAGAAAATGTCGTCATGTCAGGACGCGATCCTTTGGCTTCCTCCCCGATGAAACCACAGAGGGGACTATGGTAGCCCGCTCGCCCCCGCCGGGTCCTGCCGACTATTGCCCCCCCTTGCTTCTCGGAGCCCTTTCAGCAACATCAAACCTCACCCCCGCAGCAGTAATCGCCTCGTAGCGGATCTTGGAATCCTTTAGGATTACCTTGATAAGATGATTTGCAGATGCCGCTTTTGCGAGAAAAGGTCTCTGCTTTTCAATGTCGGGACCGATGGCTCTCGTTCTTGTTCCCCAAGCTCCATCACCCAGGTAAACTACTCCATTTTCGTTGTCGCGCTTTCCAGCCCTCAGCGGATAGGTCCGCTTGTAGGTGTGGTGATCATTTTCGAAAACGGCATCGACACCAAACTCTTCGAAGAGGGGACACCAAGCCCTCTGGATTTCGACCGCGTCATTCTTGACTCCCGTCCCCCATGCCGGACGGTGATAGCAAACGAATTTGAAAGGGAAGGCCTTGCGTTCATGAAGTACTCTGCGAAGCCAGGGCGTCTGTGGTTTGATGTTCTCCGTGTGCCCTGAGTCGAGAGCAACCACGGTAAGATATTTTCCGAAGTCGATGGTGAACTTGCTTCCCTCCTTCATTCCGAAGAAGAGACTATAGAAAAAAGGCGCCTCCGAGCGTGGAGGCGCATCATTCGGGCGGTAAGCGGCTCCTTTTACCTCATGGTTACCGATCACCGGGATCATGGGGATCATACATCCCTCCAGAGTGATCGCACATTTACTCCACGACTCAACCCACTCCAGCCATCGGTCTCCGTCCACTCCATTGGCGTAGGCAAGATCACCTCCCAAGAGGGCAAAAAGAGGGTTTTCGGTGCCCGCACGCAGATTCATGCCATCAAGCATCTCTCTGGTGTGAAACATATCACCACCGGTCACAAAGCTCATTCCCTCTTTAAAAAGCTTAGGCGCAGTCTTGAAAAACCAGCTGCCTATCAACCGGTCTCCCTGCAAAATCCTAAAGTTGTAACGTGAGTCCGGATCAAGGCCGCTCAAATCTGTCGAATACACCCGGTGCTTCGTCGGCCCAAATGGACGGGTCTCTACCTTACTGTTAAGCCACTCGGCACCACCGGTTTTTCTGTAAGTGAATATGAAAGGCCTCTCCTGCGCTGCAGCGGAACTCTCAATCCAATGAACTGCCATCGAACTACAGGGATCCTGATGCCATTGACAGATGGGGCCATGCACCGCCCCAACGGCTGTAAGCGTCTGGAGGAAAATGGCACAAAGAAGTATTCTGATCATTATCTGTAAAAGTCGATATCACCCAAAGAGATTGGATGTGGACGGACTCGTATACCAAGGGCTCTAATCTTCAATCAGAACAATCACCGAAACGAAGTCCGGTGCTGTTCTCTTTAACAGTCTGATCTGGTGGAGACCCCATGAGCGGCCTCCTTTTTCTTGTCGATAAGAGGGACTTCCTCACGCTCTGCTCTGGCCTTCCGGCTCCTGATACACAAAACTCCTCCTCACCTTCGGCCCAGAGGCCCCTCAGGAATAAGTAGCGATGTTTCAAGACGACATACCACGCGATATCTGGAATTATGGCGCCTTTTACCTGTCGCTCACCCTTATCATGCTGGGCTGCTCTCCGGAACAGCCCTCGCAGGGGCCTCCCGTTACTAGCGCCTCCACAACCGCACCACTTCCTTTGCCAGCCCTGCCGCAGCGCGCCTCCCGAGACCGGGAGCTCATCGGTGAGCCGCGTGAAAAAGACCTGCTCACCTCTTCCACCCCCTCCCTTGTTCCGCTGGACGCGGGGATCAAAAAGGTCACCTCTGGGAAAGTTGCTCTGACCTTCCTGCTCTTCGACGATCGGGAATACGATATAGCCGTGGCCGACAAGGATCAGGGCCCGGCGACCGAATGGCAAAGCGCACAGGCCGCGGCCACCGGCCACGGTGCAGTAGCGGCAATTAATGGCGGGTTCTTTACTCCTGAGGGTAAGCCCTTGGGCCTTGTCATTGAGGAGGGAAAGCGCATCGGGACGTGGAACTCTCAGTCCTCCCTGACATCCGGACTACTGTCGGTGGAGAAATCCCCGCGCCTTCTCCGCCGCCAGCACTGGCGCTCCTTTTCTCCCACCCGGCATCTTCTGCAAGCGGGTCCCTTTCTCATCGAGAATAGCGCAGTCGTCCGTGACCTGAGCGACCGGGAGAGACGTCCCCGATCCTTCCTCGTCTGGAACGGCCGGCACCGGTGGGCCTTCGGGGTTGCAGAGGAGGCAACGCTTGCCGGCCTCAGTGCTGTACTTGCCGCTCAACCTCTTTCAGAGATCACCATTACAACGGCATTAAACCTCGACGGCGGGCGCTCCAGTGACCTGTGGGCCTCTCCAAGGATACCAGGGGGTCCGGTCTCCACACGCAGGATCTGGAATACCCCAGTCAGGAACTACCTCCTGCTTCTTCCGAGCCGCTGAGAGTTACTAACCCGTCCGGACAGCCCCAAGGGGCTGGAAAGATGGGACCCCTACGAACCTTACTACGATTTTTTTGCCCAAATCGCAGCTTGGAGTGGTCAGCTGGCCAAATCTTCGCTAAAGCCCGCGCCTCATGCTGAAAGCCGGTATCGTAGGTCTCCCCAACGTTGGGAAGTCCACTCTGTTCAACGCGGTCACCCGCACGCGCAAAGCGCAGGCGGAAAACTATCCCTTCTGCACAATCGACCCAAACGTTGGAGTGGTCAGCGTGCCAGACGAGCGCCTTGGAGTCCTCGCGGAAATGAACCAGTCCCAGAGTGTCATTTCTACAGCAATTGAGTTCGTGGATATCGCGGGACTCGTAGAGGGAGCCAGCGAAGGAGCAGGACTCGGAAATCAATTTCTCGCCAATATCCGGGAGGTTGATGCCATCGTCCAAGTGGTCCGCTGTTTTGAGGATGACGATATCATTCATGAACTTGGCTCTGTTGATCCCCTCCGGGACATCGAAATTATCAACACCGAGCTCATCCTTGCCGACATTGCGGCCACCCATAAGCGCCGGTCCACACGGGAAAAGAAAGCCAAGGGAGGAGACAAGGACGCGATTCGCGAGCTCGCCTTGATGGAAAAACTCATCCCCCATCTCGAGGAGGGACGCCCGGCCCTGACCCTAGAACTGTCCTCCGAGGAAGAGGCTCTGCTGAAGGAATTCTGTCTGCTCTCCTCCAAGCGGACTATTTTTGCCTGTAATGTCTCCGAGGATGAACTCTCGAGTGCTCTCGAAAATCCCGGCCAGCATCCGATGGTCTCGCGGGTTGCAGATTTTACCGCGAACTCCCACGGAGCTGAAGCGGTAGTGATCTCCGCGCGGGTTGAGGAGGAACTGATCGCCCTCGAACCCGATGAGGCTTCCGAGTTTCTTGCCGAAATGGGAGTTACGGACTCTGGTGCTGCTGGCTTGATCCGAGGGGTTTACAGCCTCCTCGGATTGCGCACCTTCCTCACTGCTGGCGAAAAAGAGAGCCGCGCATGGACTGTCGTCGCAGGCGCCAAGGCTCCCGCTGCAGCTGGGGTTATTCATACGGATTTCGAGCGGGGATTTATCGCTGCGGAGGTATGCTCGTATGGGGACATGGTGGAGGCAGGGTCCAAGGCCGCGGCGCGAGATGTCGGGAAACTGCGGATAGAGGGAAAAGAATATGTGGTGCAGGATGGAGACGTGATTGAGTTCCGCTTTAACGTCTAGCGTTCAAGTTAATCCCGGATTCCGCTTTATTCCGGGCGAAATACGCCTAGCTTGCCGCCATGAAGAAACTTCTGCTGCCAGTCGGCGGTGCCATATTGCTGTGCTCTGGTCCATTGTCCATGGGGCAGCAAGACCCGGCTGCGGCCAATGCGGACATTTATAAATCGGTCGTACGGATCGAGTGTGCCACTCAGTCCGCTGACTACCGGACGCCTTGGAACTCAGGTCGGTTCGGAGGAGGTACGGGCTCCGGCTTCATGATCGGACCTAATCAGTTCATGACCAATGCTCATGTGGTGTCCAATGCCAACCGCGTTCTCATCACACGGCGGGGCTCAGCCCAGAAGCACCCGGCCCGTGTCATCCACATTGCCCATGACTGTGATCTTGCCCTTCTGGAGGTTGAGGATGAGGCGCCCTTTGAAGGTCTCAAGTATCTGGAATTTGGAGACGTCCCTGCGTTGGAAAGCCAAGTCAGGGCAATTGGCTATCCCGTAGGAGGAGACCGGATCTCGGTCACCAGAGGAGTTGTCTCACGTATTGACTTTCGTCCCTACGCACACTCCCGCGTCGACTCGCATCTTGTTGTCCAGATCGACGCTGCGATCAACCCGGGCAACTCGGGCGGACCAGTCCTCCAGGACGGCAAGGTCGTGGGAGTTGCCTTTCAGGGCCTGCGGCAGGCAGACAACACGGGCTACATGATTCCTACCCCAGTGATCAAACGATTCCTGAAGGACATTGGAGATGGGAGCTACGACAAATATGTGGATTTAGGGATCACTGAATTCCCTCTCTTTAACCCTGCCATGCGGAAAGCTCTGCAGGTTCCTGAAGACGGTCTCGGGGTAATGGTCGCCTCCGTTCTGCCGACCGGGCCCTGCGACGGGATCATGGAGCCTGGGGACGTCCTTCTCTCCATCGACGGGAAGCCTGTCGATAATGCAGGTAATATCGAAGTGGAGGGAGAGAAAGTGGTTCTCCACGAAGTTGTTGAACGCAAATTCGCGGGGGATGAGGTCGCCTTGGAGTTTCTCCGGAAGGGCGAGAAAAAGGCCGTCACGATCACACTAAAGGCCTTCCCTCACTCCCGCATTTATGCGGTGCGTTACGGCGAGCGGCCCCGTTTCGTTTTCTTCGCAGGTCTGGTGTTCCAACCACTGGACTTCAATCTCTACTCGACCTATGGATTTGACAGCCCTCGTGTCCGCAAAATTTTCCAGAACTACGTAGAAGACGCAATTTTCAAGGAGCGCGAGGACGTCGTGGTTATTACGAGAGTAGAAAGTGACCGATTAACTTCGTTTATCACAGGCTTCAAGGGAACGGTCGTGGATGAAATTAACGGAGAGACGGTGAGGAACCTGAATCATGCCTATGAGCTCCTCTACGCGGATGACCTGCCGGAGTTCATTACCATCAAGTGTAACGGATTGGCCCGCCCCATTGTGATTCCTGCTGCCGAGGTTGAGTCTGCCAACAAGAGAATCATGAAACAGAATGGGATCTTCAGATCTCACTACCTTGGTGAAAAACAGCCTGCATCCTGACCATGTCTTACAACCATTTATCCTTTCTCTGGCTCCTTTCGATCTTCGGGGCAATCGGCCTCGCGCACCCGGTCCATGGGGCCGTGGAATTCGAGGGTCTCCTTCGCATCAACACAACCATTCAGACCCATAGTGTTGCTCAACCGTGGGAGCTTAACCAACCCAGCCGCCGACGTGGTCTTGGTGCGGTCCTCGAAGACGGCAATATACTCACCACTGGTGAAATGGCGGCCAACGCCACCTACATCGAGTTCGAATCTGCTGACGGCGCTCATACCGTACCTGCAGAGGTCGTCGCCATTGACTATGAGGCTAACCTGGCACTGCTACGACCAGAGGCAGGAGCTGATGGAAATTGGATCAAGACCCTTGGAACCCTCTCGATCGGAGGATCTGCAAAGCCCGGTGAAGAGGTTGATATCTGGCAACTTGAGGATAACGGTGATGCGATCAGAACCGTAGGATCCATCCGCTCTGTGGACCTCCTTTCCACCTTTGCGAGCGGTCATTTCTTCCTCTGCTATGAAGTCAAAGCGTCGATGCAAAGTGCCTCTAGCAGCTATACTCTACCGGTGACCCGCGATGGCAAACTCATTGGCATCCTTGCAAGCTACAATTCCAAGGACCAGATCTGTGATGTCGTTTCTCCAGATATACTGAACCAATTCCTTAAGGATGTCAGTGATGGCACACATGAAGGGTTTCCCTCTCTCGGGATCGCCACAGTACTCACTGAAGATCCACAGTTCAGGAAATGGCTTGGACTGAGCGAGGAGCAGGGGGGCATTTATGTGAGCCGTGTTCTCCCGGGAAGCGGTGCTGCGGAAAGTGGCCTTCAGGAAGGAGATGTTCTTCTCACCCTTGATGGCCACGCCATTGATCGCCGGGGCTACTACGAGGATTCGTCCTATGGCCGCCTTTCGTGGAGCCACCTCGTCCGTGGATCCAAGCAAGTGGGTGAAAAGCTGGCTCTGGTAATCATGCGCGACGGAAAGGAAAAGAATCTTGAGGCTACCCTGAGGCGGCCACCTGACAGCCTGATCCCAAGCCACATGTATGACAAAGCCCCTCCTTACCTCATAAAGGGAGGGTTGGTTTTTCAGGAGCTTACCCGCTCGTATCTGGAAGCCTATGGAAAGGAATGGAGGAGCCGGGCCCCTCTAGACCTGCTTGACGCACTCAACAACCCTGAGGATTACGAAGAGGGAAGGTCTCGTCTCGTGTTCCTGAGTCGAGTGATTCGAACGCCAGCTACTATTGGTTACGATCAAGTGAGTAATCGTATTGTCACCGAAGCAAATGGGCAGCAGATCACAGACATGGAATCTCTCGTATCTGCCCTGAAGACCGCGAAGGATGGCGTGCACTCCATTCGGATAGATGACGTCCCCTACGTCATCTATCTCGACCCCAAGGCGAGTGACAGCGTCGACAGGACCCTTCTTCAACGAGGCTTACCAGCACTCGAACGACTTCCCTGACCCCTGACTGCTCCAACCCGACGGGTTACCGGCTGAGCCCCTCTTGAGAGAGGATCTTGACCCCTGCCCGGTGGAGAACTGACTGAGAAAACTCTACGTCCTCCACATGCAGGGCGACTAAAGTCAGGCCCTCCGGGTGAGGTAGCAGGGTGTAGGCAAAGTCCAGATTGGTCTCCGCTGCCCGTAGTTCTCGAAGACATTTCTGGAACTCCTCCACTGGGTGCCGCAGAGCGACAACCAGGAGATCCGCAGTTGTATGCGGAATTCCTTTCTCCAAAAAAACCTGCTGTGCGGTATCTGGATCACTGGTAACGATCCTCGCTACCGTCGCGTCGCGGGAATCCTGCACACTAAACCCCAGAAGCTCGACCCGGGCTTGCTTCAGGAGCTGAATCAGGGCCTCGAGAGAGCCCGCGCGATTCTGAAGGAACACCGCAAATTGCTGTACGGGTCCGCCCATTGGCGCAGTCGCATCGGAAGAATCACCCATGACCCGATGTTAGATCACAAATTTTGACCCTCCTCAATCGCTATTGCGTCTACTCGTCCACGGTCCTGATTGAACATACTACACATCGCCCCTCCACAATCTCCCAACCGACATCCAACTCATAGATCCTGAAAAAATACGTTCTGGTCTCTTTTTCGTGAAAGGCAGGGCGGGCATCGAGGGAGAGAGTTTCCAGCACGACCTGCTGTTTCTCGTCAGGGAGAGCCTCAAAGACCTCGCGGACTTCCTCCGCGATCTGGACAGGCCACCTTTCCGGTGCCTCGGGAGCAATCTTTGACCACGCTTCCTCAATCATATCCGCGTAGGGAAGGTAGGGCTTCACATCGAGCACCGGAGTTCCATGAATCAAGTCGACTCCAGAAAGCAGGAGAGCCATTTCTCCCTGCTCGTCTGTCTCAACACCATGCAGCCTGCAGGCAGACATTCCAATCCGGTTTGGACGGTAGGGGGAACGACTCGCAAAAACCCCAAGTTTCTGGTTCCCGCCGAGTCTGGGAGGGCGGACACTGAGGCGAACATCCTTCTCTCGGACCTTATCAAAGAGGAAGAGGATCCAAACGTGAGAGCACTCTTCAATCCCCCGAAAAGCCTCTTCTTTACGGAAGGCCGGATCGAGCACGAGCTTACCCCTAACCGACGGCACCAACCCTGCTTGCCTGGGGACCCCGAACTTATCCTTGTATGGGGTCTTAATTCTCCCAATTGGACGGAGCTGGAAGCATTCCATGGTCTGGTATCGGGCCCTATCTGCTTTCTTGGCACCGTGAAGACGAAACTCCGCCTCAGCAGTAGTCGCCTCTACTTAAGAACCTTAAGGCGAATATCCTTGAAGTGGACAATCATTCCGGGGTCATGAAGTTGAAGCTGGATCATACCGCTCCGTAGTCTCTTAGCCTCAGGAAGGTGCTCAACAAACTTTGCCGAGGGCTTTCCGTTGAGGAAAAACTGAAAACTGTTCCCCTTGGCGATAACATGCAGCTCATTCCACCCCCCCTTATTAAGGTCCTCCACGGTAACCGCATTTTTCAGGGGAGTAATGGCAGGCTTATCATTCTTATCGATCACAAGGTTATCCCCCCTGAAGCAACGATGCTCCCTCCGTCCGGGAGTGTGGAAATCCCAGGCTCCCAGAACCTTCCCTCCGATACCCACGTGCCCGATATCTGCGTGGTATCCCTCAAACTTGCGGCGCCCTGTCTTATCAATTCGTGCCCGAATGTTGACCCCGCTGTTTCCGTTTCCCGGGAACCGGTAAAGAAACTTTAACTCAAAATCTGCAATATTCTTGTCCTTACTGTAGACTAGGTATCCGCGGCCTTTGTCCCCTTCTCCAACGATGATGCCATCTTGAACGCTCCATGCCTGCTGCTCCACCTTGGGCATCTCCTCCCACCCCTTAAGGCTCTTACCGTCAAAAATATGTTGGAAGCCGGATTCTTTTCCCTTCGTTTGCTCCTCGGCAAGGGCGGCCCCCGGGAGGACACACAATATAAGGCTGACTACGGTAAGCATTCTCTTTTGCATGGCAGATAGGTGATGACACACCCTCCCCACCGCGTGTCAAGTGTATCAGCAAAGGCTGTCGTATTCTGGGCCTGTCCCGTCTTATGGGAACGAGGCAGCCTCCCGGGCTCAGGATCTCTCCGAACTCCTGATTCAAATAATGGCCGCCAACGGCTTCGTTCTACCGCTTTACCAATAGCCCGGCCCTCAAGAACAGCATCAGCCAGCCTCCTAGAAAAGCGAGACCCCCAACGGGGGTGATCATCCCGAGCTTAGTGAAATTTGTCAGCGATAGCGCATAAAGCGAACCCGAGAAAATGAGAATCCCGAGAGTAAACCATATCCACACCCCGCGTGGCGGGACGCGAAAGAGGCCCACGACAAGAAGGCCGATACCATGAAACAGGTGATAGAGAACGGCCGTATCCCAGGTTTCGACCCGTTCATTTTCTTTCAGCAGGTCCTCGAGGCCATGAGCTCCGAAAGCTCCGAGTGCAACTCCGAGAAAGATAATGACAGAACCCAGACGGATTATAGCAACTTGATTCAACATAACGGGAAAGAGGGAGGAAATGAGTGATCAGTCACCATCTGAGCTCCTGCGCAGCCAAAGCCTTCCGGTTTACCTTCTTGGAAGGCCCCCATTTTGGAGACAGTCGCACCTTTCCTCTCGAGGACTAATGGTAAAA
>CEQX01156789.1_pt1 | contig 14434 bp, 8 predicted proteins | sample 356261 | NCBI WGS metagenome assembly CEQX01 (sample SAMEA2621076, study PRJEB7988) | marine metagenome | isolation source: saline water (ENVO:00002010), including | reverse complement strand
GCCTGCACCTACGTTTGTTTCGTATAAAAACTTGCGGTTATTTTTTTGTGTTGCTGCAATTAAGTCTTGGTAATAATCGTACGAGCTGGTTGTTGCTTTTTTATTAGCGGCAACCACATGGAAGCCCGCATTTAAAAAATCCACATACTGAGCTGCTAGCGCATCAGAAGACGTACAATCTACAAGCACAGGGTTTACTAAGTGATTTTGTTTTACAAACTGCTCAACTAAATTTAAATCAAACGCTTGCTCTGATGCTGCAAGCTTTTGCTGCCAGTCATCAAATGCAATACCTTCGCTGTCTAAATGCAATTGACGAGAATTAGCAACGCCATATAGGTTTAACTTAATATTACGTTTTTCAAGCCACGCTTGCTGGCGCTCTAACTGAGAAATAAGCTCTTGGCCTACTAAGCCACAGCCAAGTAAAAATACGTCAATTGAAGGGACGTGCGTAAAAAAGTTTTCATGGCATATTTTCACTGCATCGTTACACAGCTCGCCATCAATAACCGCCGAAATAGCACTTTCTGTAGAATCCTGCGCAATGGCTACAATGTTTACTTGGGCCTGTGCAAGAGAAGCAAAAAACTGTGCTGCTAAACCTTTGTGTGCGCGCATGTTATCGCCCACTAAAGTAACAATGGCAAGATTACGTTGTACTTGCACTGGCTCAATTAAGCCTGCTTGTAATTCAAGTTCAAATGCACTTTGCAAGGCTTCTAGCGCGAGCGCTAAATCGCTTTCGTGCACACAAAAGCTAATGCTAAATTCACACGATGATTGAGTAATTAATACTATCGATACGTTATCGTGCGCAAGGGCATTAAATACCTTAGAGGCCATGCCCACTTTACCTTTCATGCCAGGGCCTGACACGGTAAGCATTGCTAAGTCTTGCAAGCTAGAAAGCGCTTTTACTGGCTCATCAGATGAATAGTCGTTACCAATTAATGACCCTTGAGCATCTGGGTTATGGGTATTTTTAATTTCGCACGGTACGCCCGCTTTCGCGCACGGTAAAATGGTTTTAGGGTGAAGTACTTTAGCGCCAAAGTAAGAAAGCTCCATCGCTTCTTTATAAGATAAGAAATCAACTTTAGTTGCTTTTTTGATGTAGCGCGGATCAGCACTGTACACACCATCTACGTCAGTCCAAATTTGGCAAATTTCAGCATCTAAACATGCCGCTGCAATAGCTGCTGAGTAATCAGAGCCATTACGACCAAGTGTAGTAAGTTCGCCTTGCTCGTTGCTTGCTGTAAAGCCTGGCATAATGTAAATGGTGGCTGGGTTTTCTTTAAGTACTGCTTGAAAGCGTGCTTTACTCGTTACTAAATCAGCCTCAGCATCAATGTAGCCACCACTAGAGGCAACACAACGCGTTGCTTCAAGGTATTGTGCATTGTGCGAGCTTAATAAACTTTGCATTAGCGATACGCTAACACGCTCACCAAAACTAATTACAAAAGCACGAATTTGATCTGGGCAGCACTTAATAAGCGCCACACCATCTAGCTTATTTTTAAGCTCATTAAAATCTGGCCAGTTTGTTACTTCGCCACTGCTTTTTTCTACTTCTGCTTTTAATGTCTCGCATCGGCTTAGTAAAGCTTGCCATTGCTGAGAAAAATCTTGACCTTGCTCAGCGGCACTGGCCAGCGCAACTAATGAATCAGTCATACCTCCGGGTGCAGAAAGTACCAGTAACATTTCATCTTTTAACTGTGCTTTTACCAGCAAAGCTACTTGTTGCAAACAGGCAAAGTCGGCAAGCGAAGAGCCTCCAAATTTTAAAACGCGCATTATTTATGTTCCTCATCCCATAAAACGAAAAAAGGCCTGTGTTCTTAGTGAACACAGGCCTTTAAATTTGTTGCACCGACCTATGCCACTATCCAGTAAGAATGGTGGTTGTAATAATAATGGTCAGTGCGCGATTAATTGTTTTCATAGAGCTAAGACTGCCTTAACAAAGGCTATGCTGTCAACCCCAAATTAAAAGATAAAACAGCCTTTTTAAACATGAAAAAACCTAATGAATGCCAAATTTATGCAAAACTTCACTTAAGGCTGATTTATTAATAGGTTTATTTATAAAGTCGATGGCACCAAGCTGCGCGACTTTTTGCTTCATTTGTTGTTGTATATCAGCGGAGATCACCAGTACAAAACACTCAATTTTTTCTGCCTTAATGCGCTCCAGCACTTGTACACCGTCAACTTCTGGCATGGTTAAGTCTAAACACAAAAGATCAAATTGCTGCAAGCGTAAAAGCGCCAGCGCATCGGCCCCGTTTGCGGCTTGTTGAATGTCGGCACTCACGCACTCATTTAAACAACGCACAACTTGTTTGCGTGCAACAGTGGAGTCATCACACACTAATATAGAAAATTTCATCATGTTAACTACTAAAATAACCTTCTAAAAATTATAAAAACGAGCCGTCCGTTGGTTTTTGCTATTTTAACACGTTCCTAAAACTCTAACACTTTGCTTGTTCGCATAATGTAATACTGTAACCTTACAATAAAACGTTAAATATTATTGATAATTGCTCTAGTTGCCTATTAAAAATCATCGTTTTTGAAATCTCAGTAGCCATTAAAATTAATTTAAATCAGTTTAGTGCACTATTATTAAAACAAAACGACTCAATAGCTGGGCTATCTCTTTAAAATATAAATTTTTTATTTATTTTTAAGGTTTTATTGACTAACTTTTAAGTTAGAAATTGCAACTTAGATATAATTACACCGGATGAGTAAATCCCATATGTTACAAAAAAGCCTTTCTAAGAAATTGTTAACTAATGTTTTATCAGTGTATTTTTTGCTTACCTTTGTGGTGACATGTGGACAGGTGCTTGCAGAATTTGTAAATACTAAAGACTACATTCGTGATGAGCTAAGTACGCTGCAAAAAACCTTTAGCCGAAGCTTAACACGCGCAATTTGGGAACTAAATACAAAGCAAACAATTACGACCGCAGAAGGCTTACTTGCTATACCTATGGTGGAGGGCATTATAGTGCGCGACGACAGCGGTGAAATTATTTCGCAGCTGGGGCGCTCTCTTGATATACACAAACTTTATAACCAACAACTCGTACAAGAGGAAGTCATTATAGAGGACACCAAATCGGGTCTCTTTGGTTATACCTTCCCCCTAATTTTTGAATTTTCGGGACGCGCTACTCAAGTAGGTGATGTGACCTTGTTCTCTAGCCGCGATGTGGTATTTAGCCGAATAATGGTATCTATTTACTTTTTAATTGGTAACGCCATGATCAAAACCACCTTTTTGATCATTCTGTTTTTAATGGCATTTAGAAAGCTGCTCACCGACCCTTTAAACGAGTTAACCGATCAAATAGAAAACTTAGAGCTTGATGACTTAGAAGGTCAACACATAGACATTGAAACCGAAGAGCATAACGAGCTAAACGTTATGGAGCAGTCTTTTAATAACTTAATAGATAAAGTAGTTCAATACAGAAAAGAGCTTGAGCACACCCAACGTGAGTTGATTGTTAGTAACGAAAAGCTCGACCAGCACAATATACAGCTTGAACAAGATGTTGCCCGTAAAACGTCAAACTTAAGCCAAGCTATGATGGATTTACAACAGCAAAAGTACGAACTAGAAAAACAAAAGCTGGTACTAACCGAAGAAGTTGATTTACGCAGACATACCGAAGAAGAATTATTAACTAAACAAAAAGAGCTTGAACGCTACCTAGACGAGCTAAGCCTTGCTCAAGAGCGCTTAGTAGGCACCGAAAAAATGGCTGCACTAGGCGGATTAGTCGCCGGTATTACACACGACATAAACACACCTATTGGTATTGGTGTAACCGCTATATCGTTTTTACAAGAGCGTTTAAACACGTTAGAAAATGCCTACAAAGAAAAAAAGTTATCGCCCAAAGCATTAGAAGAATTTATAAACGAAGCTAAGCAAAGCACAAGCTTGCTTACGACCAACCTTGATAGAGCCTCTGAGCTTATTGCCAGCTTTAAACAAATAGCGGTAGACCAAGCCAGTGAAGCTGTAAGAACAATTAACTTTAAAGATTATTTAAACGAAGTAATTTTATCGCTCCACCCTAAACTAAAAAAAACCAAGCACACCATAAACTTACAGTGTCCGGATGATTTAGTTCTTAACCTGCCTGCAGGGGCAATTAGCCAAATTTTTACTAACTTAATTATGAACTCAATTATTCATGGTTTTGATAATATTGAGCAGGGCAATATTGATATAAATATTAGCGCCGATGACACACTCCTTATTATTGACTACACCGATAACGGCAATGGCGTAACAAAAGAGCAATTAGCCAAATTGTTTGACCCATTTTTTACGACAAAACGCGACCAAGGCGGCAGTGGGTTAGGCACACACATAACCTTTAACTTAGTTAAGCAAACACTTAGCGGCTCAATAGAGGCGAGCAGTGAGCCTGGCAAAGGGCTTCATTACCATATTGAATTTCCTAAAAACATGCCAAAGCCATTATTTAATCAATAACGGCTTTGCTTAAAATCAGCCATTTCGAGAACCCCATTTTATTGCTATGATTGAGCAAATTTAAAAGATGGAAAAGTTACCTTATGTGGTTTAGTAACCTGATTTGTTATCGCTTTAAGCAAGATGTTTCGTACACTCAAGAAGAGTTTGAAAAAGCGTTAGAACAAGATGTATTTCGCCCTTGTGGCTCTCAAGACCTTTCTACATTTGGTTGGACAAAAGCATTTGGTAAGCATGGTGACTCGCTGGCGCATTTTTCACAAAAAAGCATTTTAGTGTGTGCCAAACGTGAAGAAAAAGTGCTGCCTGCATCTGTTGTTAATGAAATGGTTGCCGAAAAAGTAGATCAAATAGAAGCGGAAGAAAACCGCCCTGTTAAAAAGAAAGAAAAAGACGAGTTAAAAGAAAACATTTTAACTACCTTATTACCTCAAGCGTTTAAAAAATCGAGCCTACAGTTTGCTTTTATTGACCAAGAAAACGGTTGGGTTGTAGTAAACAGCGGCAGTTTTAATAAAGCAGAAGAGCTACTTGCATTGCTGCGTAAGTCTCTGGGCACATTACCGGTAGTACCTGCTTTTGCAAACTACGACCTAGATGTATTTTTAACTGATTGGTTAACTAACTTCAGCACCCCTGAAAACTTTGCTATAGGCTTTGATGCTGAGCTAGAAGAAGCCGACGACAGTGGCGCGCAGGTTAAACTAAAAGGTCATGATTTATCGTGTGATGAAGTTAAATCGCACCTAGAAAATGGTAAACGCGTGACCAAACTTGCACTTGATTGGCAAGAACGCCTGAAGTTTATGCTGCAAAACGATGGCTCTATCAAGCGTTTAAGCTACTCAGAAACTTTAAAAGAAGAAAACGCCGATATTCCTAAAGAAGATATGGCGGTTAAATTAGATGCTGACTTTATTTTAGCTTCAGAAGAAATCAAGCTACTGCTTGAAGAGCTGACGGCCGGTTTAGGTGATGCAGAAGATTTATAAAACGCTAAAATTATAAGCGCTATTAAAACCAAAAAAAGCACGACTTAGTCGTGCTTTTTGCTTTTACTTTTTAACTGCTAATTAGCTAAATGTGTCTTTTACATTTTCAAGCATGTCGTTGTATTCGTCACTTGAAAATAGCTGCATAGAAGGAATAACGCCTTTATCTATGTAGGTTTGTAAAGCCGCTGATTTATCAGAAACCTGTAAAGTCCCCTCTAAAATAGCGCCAATACGAATAAAATCAACATAACCAATCTCTTCAGGGCGATACGTAGGGTCGGCCCAATGTCTAGCAACATTTACAAATTCAGGTGGAAACTCCCACGCTCCCATAATTGAGCCACCAATTTTACCACTGAGCTTTTGAATTGCATGTGCTAAAAAGCTTGGGTTAGCAAACACCTCTGGGTGGCGCTCAGCTTCGGTTAAAATAGGCAATACACCAATGTTATATACCAACGACGCCAGCGTAATAGAGTCACTATTTAACGATGTACGTTTATTATTTTGTAAATAAACCGCCATAAGCGTTATTGAATGCCCCGCCACATTTAGCGTTTTTTGCCACGCTTTACTCATGTAGCCTTTTATTAGCTCATTATTAGAAACAAACAGCTGCTCCATTGCCATTGCGGTTGCTATATTTTTAATTTGGCGTAAACCAATGCGAGTAACCGCTTGCTGTAAGTTAGACACTTTAACCACTCGGCCCATAATTGCACTGTTAGCCACTTTGATCATGCGCGCTGAAAGAGCCGGGTCTTGCCCAATCACATCTGACATTTGCATTAGGTTTACATCAGGGTTATCGGCCGCTTGGCGCACTTTAATTGCAACTTCAGGTAACGTAGGTAAAACCAAAGTGTCGTTATTGATTCTATCAACCAAAATCGTTAATAGTGCATTTTCTGTAGACATAGAACTGTCATCCTTTTGTTTCTGGGCCGCAATGCAACTGCTAACCTCGGATAAAATGAGTAATACAATGAGTATTATCTAACTTACCGATAAAGTTAAGAAAATTATATAAATTAATTGTTATTATCGCCTGTAGGCGCGGTACAACGCCAAACACTTGCTATTTACCATTTAGTTTTGCTTTAATGCAGTCACTATAAGGAAACGTTTGTACGCGCTAGCAATTATATTTAAGCGTACAAATAATTAAACTTACTTTTTTAACAGGCAATCAAATGATCTTAAACAAAATTAGCCAAGCAATTTTACTCTCAGGCGTCGTTTTTCTTAGTGCATGCTCAGAGCAAGCCCCCTCTTCGACCGAAGCCACAGGTGTAGAGCTTGCTCAAAAAAGTGCCGCGCAAGCTGGCCCAGATTTAATTAATATTGATAAACAACGTTTAGATATTTACACCGACTTTAGCCTAGAAGCCGACCTATCTCATTTAAGTGAGAATCAAAAAGCCATGGTTGCTAAGCTTATCGATGCCTCTAAAATTATGGACGAGCTATTTTGGAAGCAGGCTTTTGGCGATAATAAAGACGCTTTTTTAGCAAAGCTAAGTGATGAAAAAGTACGTAAATTTGCTGATATTAACTACGGCCCTTGGGATCGTTTAAATGGTGACGAGCCGTTTTTATCAGGCTACAAAGAAAAAGCCCTTGGCGCACAATTCTACCCTGCCGACATAACAAAAGAAGAGCTAAATAACGCCGACGTAGAAGATAAAAAAGGCCTTTATTCATTAATTAAACGTGATGAGCAAGGTAACCTTTACAGCGTGCCTTACTCAAAAGAATACGCTGAGGAGTTAGCTAAAGCAGCAGATTTATTACGTGAAGCCAGTAAGCTTGCCGATGATAAAGAATTTGCTAATTACTTAAACCTACGTGCTGATGCACTACAAAAAGATGATTTTCAGGGTTCTGACTTTGCCTGGATGGACATGAAAAATAACCCCGTTGATGTGGTTATTGGCCCAATTGAAACCTACGAAGATCAACTCTTCGGCTACCGCTCTGCTTATGAGTCGTATGTACTAATTAAAGATTTAAAATGGAGCGAGCGCCTAGCTAAGTTTGCGGCCTTTTTACCAGAGCTTCAAAAAGGTTTACCGGTAGATGCTAAATATAAGCAAGAAGTGCCAGGCTCAGACGCCGATTTAAATGCTTACGATGTGGTTTACTATGCAGGACACTCAAATGCGGGCAGCAAAACTATTGCCATTAACTTACCAAACGATGAGCAAGTACAGCTTGAAAAAGGCACTCGTCGCCTGCAGCTTAAAAACGCAATGCGTGCAAAATTTGATAAAATTTTAGTGCCAATTGCTGAGCAGTTAATTGTACCTGAGCAACGTAAGCATATTACCTTTAACGCCTTTTTTGCCAATACCATGTTTCACGAAGTGGCTCATGGCCTAGGTATTAAAAACACCATTACAAATAAAGGCACTGTGCGCCAATCATTACAAGAGCACGCCAGTGCACTTGAAGAAGGTAAAGCCGATATTTTAGGTTTATACATGGTTGAGCAGTTACTTAAAAAAGGCGAAATTACCGAAGGCACATTAGAAGATTACTACACCACCTTTATGGCGGGTATTTTCCGCTCAGTACGTTTTGGTGCATCAAGCGCACATGGTAAAGCAAACATGATCCGCTTTAACTTTTTTGCACAAGAAGGCGCTTTTTCTAAAAATGAAGAGGGTTTATACCGTGTAAATATGGAAAAAATGGGCGTGGCTATGGCTAAGCTGTCGCGCTTAATTTTAACATTACAAGGTGACGGCGATTACGAAAAAGTAGATCAACTAATTGCCACTCATGGCGATATTAAAGAAGAGCTTGCTAAAGACCTAGAAAAACTAAGCCAAGCGAATATTCCGGTTGATGTAACCTTTAAACAAGGTAAAGACGTGTTAGGCCTTAACTAACCCAACACGTAATACTTTGTAATAGTTTAATAAAGCGCTGTAGTTTATAACTGCAGCGCTTTTTTTAGCGCTATTATTTGCTCATCTGTGTATGGTTTTGCTGGAAACTTACCCCACACCGGTGCAGGCCACGCAGCATCAGTTGTAAAACGTGCAATATGATGAATATGTAATTGCGGCACCATATTACCCAAAGCGGCCACGTTTAATTTATCAGGGCTAAACACTTGCATAATAAGCTTGCTGAGTTTGGCCGACTCTTTTAAATATACAATTTGATCGGCATCAGATAAATCGATGATCTCTTTTAAATTAGGTTTTCTGGGTACCAATACAAACCAAGGGTATTGGCTGTCGTTAAGTAATAACACCTTACATAAAGGCCAATCTGCCAGTTCTATACAATCGCGCTTAAGCTCTGGGGCGAGTTCAAAAGTGTGGTTCGTCATCGTCACATCCTAGTTAGTCTTTAATAATGGCCACTTTATAGCATTTATTTGCAGTTGCACACGCTTAGCTTTACCATTTAATACAATATTTATAATAAGCTAAGGCAACCTTGTGCTAAAAAAAATAAAACACTTAACCCTCGCACTACCGCTAGCTGTTGGCGCACTAAGCGTACAAGCAAAACCATTATCGCTAGAGCGTATTTTTGATGATCCGAGCTTGTCGGGTAAAGCTCCCGTACAACTTAAGTTTTCACCAGACGGTAGCCGCGTAACTTACCTGCAAGGTAAAACCGATGACTACAACCGTTATGATTTATGGGAATACAACTTAAAAGATAACACCAACAGAATACTGGTTGATTCTGCAAAGCTATTTTCAGGCCCAGAAAACCTCTCTGATGAGGAAAAAGCACGCCGCGAACGCCAACGTATTTTTGGTAAAGGTATTTTAGAGTATAAATGGTCTAAAGACGGCAAAGCTCTGTTATTCCCACTCAATGGTGACCTGTATTATTACGAGCTTGCATCTGGTAAAAGTAAAAAACTTACCAATACAGAAGCGTTTGAAACCGATGCCCGTTTTTCTCCTAAAGGTAACTATGTATCGTTTATTCGCGAGCAAAACCTTTACGCTTTAGCACTTGATTCAGGTAAAGAAATACAACTGAGCAAAGATGGCGGCGGCGTTATTAAAAACGGCATGGCCGAATTTGTAGCACAAGAAGAAATGAGCCGGATGACTGGCTACTGGTGGGCTGGCGATGAATCTAAAATTGCATTCACTCGCGTAGATGAAACCCCAGTAAAAGAAGCCATCCGTAACGAAATTTATGCAGACGAAGTAAAGCTATTTAATCAACGTTACCCATTTACAGGCACCGACAACGTTGAAATACAACTGGGCGTGGTGTCTTTAAATAATCAAAACGTTGACTGGGTTGATTTAGGCGATGATAAAGACATTTACATTGCACGTGCTAAATGGCTAAAAGACAGCACTACCCTTTCGTATCAATGGCAAAATCGCTCACAACATAAGTTAGAACTACGTTTTTACAATAGCGATACTAAAACGCAAAAAGTAGCGCTAACAGAAAACAGCGATACGTGGATCAATTTAAACTTTGATCTGCATTTCTTAAAAGACAAAAAGCATTTTGTATGGGCTTCTGAGCGTGATGGTTTTAAACACCTTTATTTGTACCGCACTAACGGCCAGCTAATTCGACAAATCACCTCAGGAGACTGGGTTGTTGATAGCTTAAAAGGCGTGGATGAGAAAAAAGGCATAGTGTACTTTGCAGGACGTAAAGACACCCCGCTTGAAAGCCATTTATACAGCGCACCACTGTTTAAAAAAGGCAATATTAAGCGCATCACCGAACAAGGCCAATACCACAAAGTGGTAATGGCTAAAGACAGCAAAACGTTTATTGATAATAGCTCATCGGTAAACAAGCCTAACTCGGCGGCACTACGTAAAGTAAATGGCGAATTTATCACATGGCTTGAACAAAATAAGCTTGATGATAGCCACCCATTAACACCTTATTTAAGTGATTTAGCAACTCCAGAGTACGGCACAATTAAAGCAGAAGATGGCCAAGTAATGCATTACCGCTTGTTTAAACCAAGTAATATTGCAGACGGTAAAAAGCACCCAGTAATTGTTAATGTATATGGCGGCCCGCATGCACAACGCGTTACAAATAGCTGGCGCAGCAAAAACTTGTACTTTCAATACATGGCGCAACAAGGCTATGTTATTTTTCAGCTCGATAACCGAGGCTCATACAACCGTGGTAAAAAGTTTGAAGACGCTATTTACAAGCACTTAGGTGTTGTAGAAGTAGCTGATCAAATTAAAGGCGTTGAGTTTTTACGCACGCTTGATTACGTAGACCCACAACGCATTGGTATTTATGGCCACAGTTATGGCGGATACATGGCCCTAATGACCATGTTTAAAGCGGGCGATTACTTTCAAGCCGGTGTATCGGGAGCACCAGTTACTGACTGGGCACTTTACGACACCCATTACACTGAGCGCTACCTTGGTCATCCAAAAACCAATGCCAAAGGCTACGAAGACAGCGCCGTATTCCCATACGCTGATGGCTTAAAAGGCCCGTTAATGATTTACCATGGCATGGCCGATGACAACGTGTTGTTTACCCACGCCACTAAATTATTTAAACAACTACAAGATAACGAAAAACAGTTTGAAATGATGACCTACCCAGGCTCAAAACACAGCTTACGCGGTAAACAGGTGCAAACACATTTACACCAAACCATTACAAACTTCTTTAATCGACATTTTGATGTTAAATAATCATATGACGACTAAATAGACTAAAGGCTGATTGAAAAATCAGCCTTTTTTTTGTCTTAATAAGTTAGTAAGCCTAGATTAAACGCTTTTTTTAGCTACGCTTATTCTATGCGCTAAGGCGTACACTAATTGAGGACAAATTAATGCTTAACCTACGTAGTTTCAGTATTTTCCAGCGTTTTTTACTGTTAATAGCCATTGTTGTATTTGGCCTAATAGTACTTAGTATATCTAGCCTAACTCATCAATATAGCTCACTCAAAAACGAGCAATATCTAAAAACCCAAAATGTAGTAGAAACGGCATACAGTATTATTGAGCATTACCACCAGCTTGAACAAAACAATACACTCACACAAGCGCAGGCTCAATCACAAGCACTGGCCGCTATAAAAGCGCTGCGCTATGACAAAACAAATTACTTTTGGGTAAACAACTACCAGCCCCAAATGGTAATGCATCCAATAAAGCCTGCGCTTAACGGTAAAGACTTAAGTAATAATAAAGACCCCGATGGCAAAGCACTTTTTGTAGAAATGGTGAACATTGTAAAACAACAAAAAGAAGGTTTTATTCCTTATAAATGGCCAAAACCAGGAAAAGATCAGCCGGTAGACAAAGTTGCATTTGTAAAAGGCTTTAGCCCGTGGCAATGGATTATTGGCTCAGGCGTATACCTAGATTCAATAGATGAAGCATTTAGCGAGCAGCGTAATCTCATCATAATTAGCGCTTTAGTTATGATTATTGCTGTCATTTTATTAAGTTACTTTATTGGTAAAAGTATACTCACGCCTACTCGTCTTGCCGCAGACATGATGAAAAACATATCGCAAGGTGAAGGTGACTTAACACGTACGCTAAACGAATCGGGCAATGATGAAATATCAGAGCTGTCACGCTCTTTTAATTTATTTGTTTTAAAAATGCGCGAGTCGTTAGTACATGTATCGCACAGTGCAGATGATGTAAGCAGACACGCTCATACGGTGGATGAGTCAAGTAGAACAAGCCACTCCTTCATTGAGCTACAAAACGACAGTTCCACACAAGTAGCCGCCGCCATGGAGCAAATGACGCACCAAATTCATGATGTGAGTCGTAATGCCGAAGCCGCAGAACAAGCTGCCAATGATGCAGCGCACAATGCATCAACCGGTAAAAACGTGGTAGCGAATACCATTACCGCCATAGAAACACTCTCAAGTAATATAGAAACAGTGAGCCAAGTAACTGAAGATTTAGCAAACGAAAGTAACAATATAGGCTCTGTGCTTGATGTGATCAGAAGTATATCGGAGCAAACAAACTTACTTGCACTCAACGCTGCTATAGAGGCGGCTCGTGCAGGCGAGCACGGCAGAGGGTTTGCAGTTGTTGCCGATGAAGTGCGCACATTAGCCAGCAGAACCGGGCAAAGCACAGATGAAATTCAAGCCATGATCACTAAATTACAAGAAGGCGCTAAAGCGGCAGTAGAGGCGGTAAAATCAAGCCAAGCACTGTCGGTGACGACGGTAGAGCAGGTTTCATCTGCCGATACATCGCTCAATGAAATAGAAAGGCTGGTATCTATAATTACCGACATGAACAGCCAAATAGCCCGTGCCACTGAGCAGCAAACGCAAGCCGCTGACGAGGTTAATTTACGTATTAACGAGCTATCACAATCAACCGAGCAATCACTAAATAATACAAAGCAACTTACCGATGCCAGCGATAACCTTAAACAAAGTAGCCAAGGGCTTTCGAGCGTGGTTAATCGCTTTAAATTAAAATAATTTAAAAACAAAAGCCCTGAATTAACAGGGCTTTTTATTACATAAGCGTTTTTAGCTTATACCATTTCGCATAATTAAGTGATCTATTTTTAGGATGGAAAAACGTGTTGATGGCTAGGCAAAAAATTTGCTATTTAGTTGTTCTAAATGAGAATTTTTTAACACAGATAGCGACACGTTTAGCCCCGAAAAATGATTAAGTATTATTGCGGATTGGTATTACATACAGTAGCGTGCAAATAAGCTGGTTACTGATGCTGCGGTTGGCTTGCCGTGCTGCCAATCACCGCCTTCAACACCACTACCGGCAATGTCCATATGTACATAAGGAAGCGGCTGCTCAGAGTCGTTACCGTGTTTATCAAGCCCACCAACAACGGCTAAAAACGCCATAGGGAATTGATGCCCACGGGCTGTAACAGCAGAGGCCGCATTATTGCTTGATAAAACATCATCAGCGAGGGTACGTGGTTTGATAAAGTCGTAATCTTCACGGCGAGAGCGAGAAACCTCAGCTGCATCTGCCCATAAATCACCACAATCCGCTATTTGACGAGAGATATTAGCGCTACGTGCAGGTCCGTTTTCAACATACGCTCCGTAAGGGCCCATAGCACGTGCCGCATGCCCTGTAAGGGTTGCTACGGTGAACAATGTTGGGTTAACTTCACCTTTGGCTACATCTTTCATTTCGCTAAGTAGGTCACCCATAGCTAAACGCCCTTCTGCATCAGTGTTACCAATGCGTACACGTACGCCTTCACGGCTAGTGATAATTTCATCTGGTACAAAACAATCTGAGCCAATTGAATTACGAACAACAGCTAAGTAAGAAATAACTTTAACGCCTTTAGGTTGGTAATCTGCCACGGCTTTCATAAAGCCCGCAACGGATGCAGCCCCGCCTTTATCGCGGCTCATACCCGCCATGTAACCGCCTACTTTTAAATCGGCGCCGCCGGTATCGTAAACTAATCCTTTACCAACAAACATTAGCGTGCGCGTTACTTCACCTTCTGGCACGTACTCTAGCTTAACAACACGTGGGTGGTGGCGCTCAACCGCATAAGATGCGCGAGCAACGGTGCTAAGCATAGGGTAGTTTTTATCTATCGTGTTAATATCGTCAATCACATCAACCGCTACTTTAGAGCCTTTAAAAAGCTCAACACAGTAATCAGCAAAGCGTGGTGGCGCCATACGTTCAGGCTCAGTACCACATAAATCACGCGCCGCATATTGCCCTGCTGCAATTGCATTTACAGCTTTAACTGTTTGCTCATTTGCATCGATTAAACCTATTTGCGTAATAGGCTCAATACTTTCGCCATGGTATTCGCGCGCCTCTAAAGGTTGCCACAATGCTTGGCATGCGCCTAAATACGCCACTTCTAATGCATGCTGGTAACGCGCATCTGTATGTAATTTAGGTAAGTAAATAGC
>CEQX01002877.1_pt1 | contig 14438 bp, 10 predicted proteins | sample 356261 | NCBI WGS metagenome assembly CEQX01 (sample SAMEA2621076, study PRJEB7988) | marine metagenome | isolation source: saline water (ENVO:00002010), including | reverse complement strand
ATGGGCTTTGAAAAAATGAACGGAAAAGTTCCCGCAGTTATCATGCTTTTATCAGTTACGACTGTTCATTTAATGAAACTTAAGGTTGGCGGATTATTTCAGATCATAATGTCTATATTGAAATTTGGACTCATTTTGTTGCTAGCAATTTCTGGTATCATGCTCGGCACTGAGGGTTCTTGGGATTTTTCACCTAGTGAAGGTGAATGGAGTGTGATTTTGAGTCCCGGTTTTGCAGTCGCTTTGTTTTATGTCAATTACGCTTACGCGGGATGGAATGCAGCGTCTTACGTAGCGGGTGAAATTAGGAATCCTGCTAAAAATATTCCTAAAGCACTTTTGCTTGGGACAATCTCAGTGCTTTTACTTTATCTGCTCATCAATATATCATTTATCGTTAGTGCACCCAAAAGTGAAATGGTTGGTCAGGAAGAGGTTGGCCTCATTGCAGCAAGATATATTTTTGGCCAGTCTGGGGGAAACCTAATCGGTGGACTCGTGGCATTTGGATTGATTTCAGCGGTAAGCGCCATGACTTGGGCTGGTCCGAGGGTCACTCAAATGATTGGCCAAGATTATAAAAAGTTAAGCTTCTTCGCCAAAACAAATAAGAGCAATATTCCTGTAAATTCAGTGATTTTTCAGTCCTTAATCGCATTGGTTATGCTGTTGCTTGTAGACCCGGATAGAATCATTATTTACTTAGAATTTGTCTTAAACCTTTCACTCTCTGCGGCCGTAGCTGGTGTAATTTGGTTAAGAATAAAAGAACCAAATTTATCTCGGCCTTATCGTTGCTTTGGCTACCCTTTGACCCCTATTCTTTTCCTGTGCATGGCAATTTATGTAGAGTTTAGATTGATACAAACCCGTCCCGTCGAGTCTTTGTGGGGTTTAGGAACTGTTTGTCTTGGCCTTCTATTTTATTTTTATATCAGGGAATCTGATGACCTTAAAAAAGATTTAAATCAATAAAGCTTTTTCAATATTTATTATGTCCATTTCCTTAAAATTATTTTTTATCTTATCTTTGATTTTCTCAAATAATTTAGTAGCTCAAGAAAAAAACAATATTCCCAAGTTAGCTAGAGCTGTTATCATTGCTGAGCAACTCGCGGGTAAACTTGTCATTCAGAATGAAAGTTCTATTAGTCCTTATAAGTTGAATCCTGAAAAAGCCATTGATCATTTCCTTTTTTATTATTCAGCTAAATGGAGTCCCGGTTGTCAAAAATTTACTACTCAACTAAAAAAGTTTTATGTGAAAGCTAAAACGGAAAGTAAAAACTTTGAAATTATTTTTGTAAGCCGTGATGATTCAGAAAAAGAAATGTCTGAGTATATGATAAATGAGAAGATGCCTTGGCCGGCCATACGTTTTGATCAACTTAATAAGCTAGGCTTCGTTAATGATGCTGGCGGAAGGGGGGTCCCTTGTATTTCAGTACTCGATAGTCGTGGCCTTATACTTGCTCATAGTTACCATAATAAAAGCAATTACATCGGTACAAAGGAACCTTTAGAGGAATTCGCTAAACTGATAGATTTTAAATGGTCTGATACTGATGATAACTCACAGGAGGCAATTAAGGAGTGAGTTCGAATACATCTAGGTCTTCTCCCATTAAGGAATGGATAATCAATAAATCTAATGCCAAACCCTTAGAAAATACCGATTATCCAAGGTTAATTGAATCAATTCTTAGCGTAAGAGATATTCATAGTGATGAGGAAAGAGCCTCTTATTTAAGCCCACAGCTGAAGTCACTTAGCGACCCATTTTTAATTCCACAAATGGACGTCGCTGTGGAACGAATTCTTAAAGCCATTGATCTCGGGGAGAAGATTGTCATTTATGGAGACTACGACGTGGATGGCGTGACCTCTTTAACCTTGATGAAAAATGTCCTCACTGCATTCAATAACGATGCTGTTACATTTCTTCCCCACAGAGTTGATGACGGCTACGGTCTTTCCATTAATGCCCTAAGTCGTTGTATTGATAAGCATTCTCCATCTTTAATTATTGCCGTTGATTGTGGAACCACTTCTATTGAAGAAATTAACTGGCTCAATGACTCTGGAGTTGAATCTGTTATTCTTGATCACCATGAGGCTTCTTCTGATGGATTACCCAATTGCATTGCCATTGTAAATCCCAAGGCTACGCGAGCCTCTGGAGGAAATGATTTCGAATACTTCTGTAGTGTTGGAATCGTTTTTAAATTAGCTCACGCATTACTTAAAACACGTCCAGTTGATGATTTCGACCTTCGTGAATACCTTGACATTGTAGCACTAGGCACTGTTGCCGATCTAGTACCACTCATTAAAGAAAATAGGATCCTAGTAAAAAAGGGATTAGCCGTAATGGCTAATACTAAAAATGTGGGCCTAGCTTCACTTACAGAAATTTCACGTATTAGACCTCCTTACAGTGCAATGGATATAAGCTTCCGATTAGGTCCAAGAATCAATGCCGCTGGAAGATTAGATAGTGCAACGAAAGCACTCGAATTACTATTATGTGAAGACCCCCTAATAGCTAAAAATATTTCCGAAGAATTGGAGCAAAATAACAGACAGAGACAAGAAATCGAAAGCCTAGTCACGCTTGAGGCCATTGAAATGGTCGAAAGTGATAATACTGGAAAATACGATTTTGGGGCGGTTATTGGAAACAAAGGTTGGCACCCTGGTGTCGTCGGTATCGTAGCGTCTAGACTATCAAGAAAAATTTATCGACCAGTTTTCGTTGTTGCCATCGGTGATGATGGAATTGGTAAAGGAAGTGGTAGAAGTATAGATGGTATATCTTTGGTAAAATTTATCAGTGATAATCGTGGAGTCCTCGACTCAGGTGGTGGTCATGACATGGCTGCTGGAATAACGATTAAGGAACAAGGCTTGGGCGTTCTTAATGAGAAGCTGCAAAATTTTGTTTCGCAGCAGGTTGATACTTCTTTATTGATGCCCAAATTGCATCTGGACACAACTTGTGAACTTAAGGAGCTCAATATTGAATTGCTTGATTATTATCAAAAATTAGAACCCTTTGGTCTGAATAACGCGGAACCTATTCTTCTCGCGAAAGGGTTACATGCTACGGCGGTGCCAAGAATCCTTAAGCATAAACACCTCCGAATGACCCTTAGACAAGATGAGGCCATTTGTGATGCAATTTATTTTAGCGGCGCGGAGATTAATCTTCCGAATCCTCCTTGGGACGTCGCATTTTCTATTCTCAGAAACGATTTTAGGGGTAAGGTAAGCATTCAAATGAACATCAAAGCCATTCGATCCTCGAGTGCCGCTATATGAGTTATGGCTCTGAAACCCTCTACAAAGCTTACGGATATAAAAGGTCTTAATGCTCGATTCTGTAGTTCACTTGAAAAAATAGGTTATTCAAAAGTCGGTGATTTGCTCTCTCATTATCCAAGAAGATATGAAAACAGAACCGCTTTTGATATTTTTCCCAATGAACCAACTGACTCCGCAAGTTGCTATAGAGTCGAAGTTATAAATTGTTCTCGACGCTTTTTTGGTAGGCGGCGTTTCTTTGAAGCAAAGATTATAGAGTGTAGATCTGAAAGATCGGCAGAAATGACTCTCCGGTGGTTTAATATGCCTTTCATTCATAAGATCATTTTAGTTGGTCAGGAACTAATTATCTTTGGGAAAGTTAAAAAAAGTGGATCCCGCTTAGTTATTGATCATCCGGAATTCGAAGTAATTTCGTCTAAAAATGAAGACTCATCTCATATCCATTTAGGTAGAATAACGCCCATTTATCCTTTACCGGGAGGAATAAGTCAACGGCCGCTTCGTTCGGCGATTTATAATATCCTTTCTCTAGTTGAGGAATCTGAATTTAATGAAATTTTACCCGAAGGTTCGACAAATATTATTTCTAGATCAGAAGCTATAAACCAGATTCATTTTCCAGAATCCGAACAAATTTTAAAGGCTGCTAGACATTCTCTAGCGCTTGAAGAATTTTTTATTTTACAACTCAATGTGGCATATAGAAAATCTCGTCATAAGAACCTCGAGGGGTGTATTCATGCAGGTTCAGGTAAGTTGATTGGTCCTTTTTTAGCTTCTTTACCTTTTTCGTTAACAGATGCCCAATCTCGCTGTGTTAATGAGATTCATCAGGACATGAAAGATCCAAAACCAATGAACCGTATTTTACAAGGTGATGTTGGATCAGGAAAAACGCTGGTGGCTGTATGTGCTATTCTTCAAGCGATCGAATCTGAATCTACTGCTGTCTTGATGGCTCCTACCCAAATACTAGCTGAACAGCATTATTCCGTCCTTTCTCGCTGGCTTTCACCTCTCGGTATAGACATTACCTTATTCACTTCGAAAAAGAAAATTTCTGCTGAATCAAGCTTATTTGATAAGTTAAGTGCTCGTGTCATCGTTGGAACACACGCATTACTCTATCAATCTTCCGAGATTAAGGACCTTGGGCTTGTTGTTATAGATGAACAACACAAATTTGGAGTTAGCCAACGCCAAAAACTTATCAACCGAGGGTCTGCCCCTGATGTTTTAGTTATGACAGCAACACCTATACCACGAACGCTCACGTTGACTGTTTATGGTGATTTAGATGTCTCTGTCATTGATGAGTTGCCGGGTGGCAGGGGTAAAATAAAAACCTACTTAAGAGATGCCAAAAAGCATCTTGATGAAGCCATTAATTTCTTAAAATCTCAAATTGAGGATGGGCGGCAAGCCTATATTGTATACCCTTTGATTGAAGATTCCGACAAACTTGATGTTAGTTCCGTGGAAGGAGAATTCGAAAATTGGATTAAATATTTAAAACCTCACAATTGTGAATTAATTCATGGTAAATTAAAAGCCGAGGAAAAAGATCAAATTATGAATCGTTTTAGGAGTGGTGAAATTTCTGCCCTAATTAGTACCACTGTCATTGAAGTTGGTGTTGATGTTCCAAATGCCTCGGTCATGTATATTTTTAATGCGGAGCGCTTTGGACTAGCCCAGCTTCATCAATTGCGAGGACGTATAGGTCGAGGAGAGCATACCAGTTATTGTGTTTTAATGACAAAAAAACCAAGTTCTGATGCTCGTGAAAAACTCAAGGTATTAGAGCAAAGCTCTGATGGTTTTGTTATTGCTGACGCTGATCTCAAAATCCGTGGTCCAGGGGAAATCCTTGGTAAAGCTCAAAGCGGATTAGATGGACTTAAACTTGGAGACCTACTTTCTGATACTGAACTTGTTAGGAAAGCACAGTCTTTGGCGGCAGAATTAATGAATGATGATCCTTTGTTAAAGAAGAACAAAAATCAGCATCTTTTGGAATTGATCGATAATTTAGGACAATTCGAAGACTTAATTGCATAGGAAATTTAGTTTGAGGATTCATATATAAACCTGATATTGATAGTCATTATCAGATTGAGTGATCTGTTTTCATCACCAGACGTTAAAAAATTAAGTACCTAAACCTTATTATGATTAAATATACGCTAATCGTTTTTATTTTTGCTGCTTCTTTAGCTTCCTGTTCAAACAAGAAAACCAGCGAACAAAATGATAAAACTGTTCCAGCAGAAGATGCTCTCCCTAATATTGTTCTTAACTATGCAAATATTGTGCATGCTAGCTATTCTGATTCATTGGAGCTTGCTAAAAGCATGATGACCAAAATCCAAAGCTTTTTGGAATCTCCAACTGAAAAGGGTTTTGAAGAAGCAAAAGAGAGTTGGATAAACTCTCGTTTCCCATACCTTCAAACTGAAGTATATAGATTTTATGGTGGGCCGATTGATGATGAAGATGGGCCTGAAGGTTTACTCAATGCTTGGCCCATGGATGAGGCTTATGTTGATTATGTAAAAGAAAGCCCCGAGTCGGGAATCATAAACAATACAAAGGATTATCCTGAAATTACTAAAGATCTTTTAATCTCACTTAATGAAAAAGAAGGTGAGGAAAACATAAGCTGTGGATATCATGCCGTTGAGTTTTTATTATGGGGTCAGGACTTTAATGCGGATGGCCCCGGAAATCGCCCTTTCACCGATTATACAACTGCGGCTAATGCGGATAGGAGAAAAAAATTTCTAATGGTGACTGTTGATCTATTAATCGAAAATTTGGAAAGCCTTGTGAATGATTGGGCGCCTGATCAAAAAAATTATAGAGACTCTTTTGTTAATTCGCAGCCAAAAGACTCTTTTCAAAAAATCTTGCTTGGTATGACTCTTTTGAGTGGGTTCGAATTAGCTGGCGAGAGAATACTCGTAGCTTACGAATCGAAAGCTCAGGAAGATGAGCACTCTTGTTTTAGTGACACCACACATAATGATGCAATCTATGACATTATTGGTATCAAGAATGTTTGGACCGGCAAGTATACCCGTGCCGATGGGTCGGTTATTGATGGTCCTGGCGTAAGAGATTTTGGTTCATCTGTTGATGCGGAATTAACAGAAAAAATTGATACTTCATTGAGTTCCGCACTCAAAAAATCTATGGAAGTGCCTAGACCGTTTGATCAAGCTATCTTGGCCGAAGAAGGCTCGGCAACAAGTAAATCAATAATTTCACTGATAGAAGAATTAGAATCTACAGCTGATAGCTTTGTCGTAATGGCAGAAAAATCAGGTGTTAAAGTTTCTAGAGAACCCGAAGAATAACTCTTTTGAGGCTATTTTTTACATTTTTTTTTCCCTTAACGATATTTTTGCACTCCTCCCTGTTCGCTGAATCGAACACGGATCTTAGTGGTGGTAAGACTACAGTTTTCAATAGCGGTCCTAATGCATTTGGGATGCCATTAGCTAATATTTCCAGAACAAATAGAAGAGCTCACGTAGTTGGAAATTCGTTTTTTAATAAAAATTGGGTCTTTTCACCTAGCTCTACTACGGCGAGAGATGGACTTGGACCATTATTCCATGCCAGATCATGTTCCAGTTGCCACATTAGAGATGGAAGAGGTGCTCCAACTAACGAACAGTCAACTTCGGTAGGTTTGCTTTTCCGTCTGAGCGTTCCTGGAAAACCAACAGGTGACCCAGTTTTGGGTGTTCAATTAGCTATTAATGCTGCGCCTGGAATCGAGCCTGAAGGCGTTGTTCATGTTAGTTACGAAGAACAAGTTGTAGGATTAGACAATCTTCAAACTACCTCTTTAAGAAAACCTAAATATGATCTTGTCGTCAATGATCACTATGGGACACCACATCCCAAAATTAAATTTGGGCCTCGTATTGCCCAACAATTAGTCGGATTAGGGTTACTTGAAGCCGTGCCAGAAAAAATCATTTTAGATTTCGCAGATCCTAACGATGAGGATGAAAATGGAATATCGGGCAAAGCAAATTACATAATAAACCCAGAAACAAAACAACGAGAATTAGGTCGGTTTGGTTGGAAAGCTAATCAAGTGAACCTAAGAACGCAAACAGCTTCGGCATTCTTAAGAGATATGGGAATTACATCTCCTATTCACCCGGTAGAAGATTTTACAATCCCACAAAAAGCAAAAATAAAAATCAATTCTACTAATGATCAGCCTGACATTGATCAATCTAAGTTTCAGCGTGTGGTTACTTATTTAAGAACACTGGCTCCTCCTGCTCAGCGAAATACTGATGATCCATCCGTTAAAAGGGGTGATTTACTTTTTAATAAAATAGGCTGTGCTAATTGTCACATACCAAATTTAAAAACTGGATCAGTTGCGGCTATTGATGAGCTTAAAAATCAAAACATAAGGCCATACACTGACCTTTTGTTACACGATATGGGCGAACATTTAGCTGATGGAATAAATGACTCTATGGCGTCTGGATCTGAATGGCGAACCCCTCCGCTTTGGGGTATTGGTTTAACCAAAACCGTCAATGGTAACTCTTTTTTTCTACATGACGGTAGAGCTAGAAGTATAGAAGAAGCGATCTTATGGCATGGGGGCGAAGGCTCTGTATCTAGAAAAGAATATTCTTCTCTGAGCACCAAAGAAAGACAAGATGTATTGAATTTTATTAATTCTCTATGACTTTAAATGAGCATACTGGCAGGATTTTCTATCCTCTTTTTAAGCTCGGAAAGGTATTGTGCTCCAACTGCGCCATCGATGACTCTGTGATCACAGCTCATGCCTACTTTCATTATAAGTCCAGGAACAATATTTCCTTCTTCACTAACTACTGGTGTATTTTTTATACTACCTATAGATAGAATTGCAGCTTGGGGCGGATTAATAATTGCATCAAAATTATCCACCCCATACGCACCAAGATTGGAAACTGTTATCGTTCCTCCAGAAAATTCATCTGGTGAAAGCTTTTTCGCTCTTGCCCTTTGTGCTAAATCCTTAACCGCTAAACTTATTTCTAGCAGGCTCCTTTGATTGGCTTTAGCGATGACTGGAGTAACAAGACCATCATCAACTGCTATGGCCACTGACAAATTTACAGATCCAAATTGAATGATCGAGTCACCAGAAAATGTAGAATTAACCTCTGGAACAGATGCTGCAGCATTTGCAACCGCCTTGAGAATAAAATCGTTCACAGTAAATTTGTTGCCTTCTTCTCCTGCCGCAGAATTAGCTTGTTTGCGTAGATCCATTAATGGTTGCGCATTAATTTCTATATTGAGGTAAAAGTGTGGTATCTGCGTCTTCGACTCGAGCAACCGTTGTGCTATGATGGCTCGCATTCCACTAAGTGGAATTTTTTTGTCTTCTTCACTGAGAGAATGTTTTGTTTGGGTTGTAGTAGTTAAAGAACTCGGCTTTGATGTTTCTGAACTAAAATTCTCTAGATCTTTTTTAACGATTCTGCCGCCTGGTCCAGAACCAGAAATCATACCCAAATCAATACCTTTGGATTTAGCAATTTTTTTGGCTAAAGGAGACGCCTTAATTCTTTCATTAGAATTTAAGTTCGATAGAGCAGATTCATTTTGGTTACTGCTTTCAGTAATCGTTGTTTCATTGTCCTTGGAGTCATCCGAACCGCTCTCGGAAGATGTGGAGGCTCCAGCAGAAGGTTTTTCGGGAACTTCCTCTCCCTCCTCGATGATAACAGCTAAGGTTTCGCCTACTGGTGACTTAGAACCCTCTTCTGCATAGATTGCACCTATTTGACCTTCATCAAAGGCCACCATTTCCATAGTTGCCTTATCTGTTTCAACTTCAGCTAGTGGATCGCCAACATCAACGGTATCACCAACTTTAACGAGCCAACGTATGAGGGTTCCCTCAGTCATTGTGTCGCTGAGTTGGGGCATTTGTACAAAATCTGGCATTTCTTGTAATCCTTAATTAGTGATTTCTAAAAACATTTAACCGAGACTTTGTACCATATCAACTACTCGACTCACATTTGGTATCTGTTCTTTTTCAACTGGCGGGCTATAAATAGCTGGAGCATCAATAGAAGTAACACGTTTTATTGGAGCATCTAGGTCATCAAACGCCTTCTCTTGAATCATTGTGGCAATCTGTGAACTAATTCCGCAGAAAGGTTTGCTTTCATCCACCAAAACAGCTCGGTTCGTTTTTGCTACCGATTTTAATATTGTTTCTTCATCTAATGGTCTTATCGAACGAAGGTCTACAACTTCGGCTTTAATGCCATGCTTATCTTCCAATTCTTTGGCAGCTTCAAGAGCAACTATAACGCATCTTCCATGAGCGATAAGGCTAACATCACTTCCTTCTCTTTTAACTTCTGCCGTTCCTATGGGTACTGTAATCTCATTATCAGGTAAATCTGAAGCTGCTAGGGGATCACCATAAAGTAGAGTATTCTCCATCACATAAACTGGATCATTGTCCCTGATTGCTGACTTCATAAGCCCATATGCATCTAGTGCTGTTGAGGGTGCCACAACTTTAAGTCCAGGAACATTAGCAAAAATATTTTCCGTAGTATGTGAATGGGTTGCTCCAACATTTGTTCCACCATTGGCTGGTCCTCTTATAACAATCGGACAATTAATTAAACCACCCGACATATAACGAACGCATGCAGCATTATTAATCATCTGATCAAGTGCCACATATGCAAAACTAAAAAACATTAATTCCATTACCGGTCTGACTCCTAGCATTGAAGCCCCTATTCCCATTCCAATAAATCCTGCTTCGGAAATAGGAGTATCAACAACTCGTTTGTCTCCCCATTTGTTCCATAAGCCTTCAGTAACCTTGTAAGCTCCATTGTATTCGGCGACCTCTTCACCAATAATAACTACCTTTTCATCATTGGCTAATTCTTCATCCAATGCTCTGTTTAATGCCTGTCTATATAGAGTCAAAGCCATATCTTTTATTTAAATTGTTAGTTATCTAATAGGGGATTTAATTATGGAAAAAATGCTTACCTCTTTTGCCTGATTCGGTTCCTTCATCAACTTCGTAATAAACATCCTCAGTAATATCAGAAATTTCGGGAAATGGGCTTTCCTCTGCAAAAGTAACTGAATCTTTAGCTTCCTTTTTTGCTTCTGTATCCATTTGTTTGTAAGAGTCTTCGTCAATAATCCCCTCTGAAAAAAGACATTTTTTCCAAACACTTATTGGGTCATAGTTTTCTTTGTAGTGATCAATTTCTTCTGGTGAACGATACTTTTTAGAATTTGCGTCTGCAACTGAATGGCCTTGATATCTATACGTATCAAATTCCAAAATTGTTGGTTGGCTCTCGTTGTGAGCTCTATCGATTGCTTCTTTGGTTTTTGCTCTTACTTCATAAATGTCGTTTCCTTTAGCAACGTCCCAAGCTATTCCGTATGCATCAGCTCTTTGAGCCAAACAATTATTGAATGCAGATGATCTTTTTTGGCTGGTTCCCATAGAATAACCATTGTTTTCGATGATATAAATAACGGGCAGTTCAAAAAGTTGAGCCAAATTAAGAGACTCGTGGTATGAGCCTTGGTTAACTGCTCCGTCACCCATGAAGCATAATGCTGCTCCTTTGTCTCCATTGTATTTTAATCCATAAGCCAAACCCAAACCAAGTGGAGTTTGACCAGCCACAATCCCATGACCGCCCCAGTAATTTTTATCCGGAGCAAAGAAATGCATCGAGCCTCCTTTTCCCTTGGAGCATCCTGTTTTCTTACCAAATAGCTCTGCCATGCATTCGTTCATAGTCATTCCAACGGCTAACGCATGTCCATGATCGCGATATGCCGTAATGAGGTGATCGTTTTGTCCGCAAAGTGATGCGGTTCCTACTGCTATTGATTCCTGACCAATATAGAGGTGTAAGAATCCCCCCATTTTACCCGCGTTATAGTATTTTAAAGATGCTTCTTCAAAACGCCTAATTCTCACCATTTTCCTTAATAACTCTATCTTATCCTCATTAGATAGATCAGCGTTTGCGCTATGTTCTTTGAATTGATATGAGTCTACTTTATCAAGCATCATTTTAGTCAGATGTTAAATTTTTTGGGTTTGAGGTATTGCTACGTCTATTGTCTCATTTCTCGGCATTAAGGCAAAGTAAAAGGCAGAAGCAAATAATGTATTGCTTAAAATAAATTTGATGCCAAAAAGCCATGCCGGTGGATATCCTGGAAGCCCTTTAGAATTCGCTAATAACCAACCTGTGAGATTTTTCTGGTAGCCGGAATCAAACATAAAAGAAAATGTGTTTGCAAAAAAATAAAAAAGGATGCTCGTGAGAAACGTTGACACTAACAATACGCTAAAACTTTTTTTATTCCGCAGTGAATAACCAAGAAAATAAATGGCCGCAAAAAACATCAGAAGCAAAAGAGAGTAAGGTGTAATAACTGAAAACCCATATTTAAGATTCAAAATTGTATCACTTAAAAGAAACGTTCCAAAAGTTAGAATCATTGCTATACGCATAGGCAATAACATGCCTCCACAAAGAGCCAAGGCTGCAAGTGGAGAAATATTGGCGAGCATTTCTGCAACTGTTGATTGAGAAAACGCCGGCAAGAGACGTATCGAAACAAAACAAATTAGTAAAAGAATCGTAAGGTAAAATTTTCTATACATTTATATCAGATACAAAAGTATCCTATTTTTTAATTGCTGCTACAGCGGTTTGAATATTTCTACATAAGTTTTTAATTGTGGGTTAAAGTTTGGTAACCAAATAGATATTGTGAGCACATATTTTTATAAGCCATTAATTATTAACCACTTATGGTTTTGTGGTTTGGTGTTCCACGTGGAACAAAAACAAATAAGAATTTAAAAGGTTTTGCTATAAGATAGAAAGATACGAATTTTGTTCATAGAAAGTTTCAATAAGTGAGTAACTATATCTACCCTCAAAATTATGGCGTTATCGTAATTGGCGCAGGGCACGCAGGAGTCGAAGCGGCTCTTGCCGCTGCGCGGCTTGGTTGCAAAGTCGCTATATTAACGCAAAATCTGGACACCATAGGACAGATGTCCTGTAATCCAGCAATAGGAGGTTTGGGCAAAGGCCACATGGTTAGAGAAATTGACGCTTTGGGTGGAGCTATGGGAATAAATACGGATGCAACGGGCATACAATTTAGGACTTTAAATGCATCTAAGGGGCCAAGTGTTCGTGCACCGAGAGCCCAATGTGATAAAAAGGCCTATCAGTTTAGAATGAAGCATGTTCTAGAAAACGAAGAAAATCTGGAAATGCATCAGGGAAATGTGGCTAAAATACTCGTAAATAATGATTTGGTTTACGGGATAACTACTAATTTAGGCATTGAATATCATGCTGATACTATAATTATTAGTTCAGGTACTTTTATGCGAGGTTTGATGCATGTTGGAAAACAAAATCAAGCGGGGGGAAGAATGGGAGATGGTATATCGACGCTTTCAGATTCATTAAAAGATCTTGGTTTTGAAATTGATCGTTTTAAGACTGGAACACCTTGTAGGTTAAATGGGAGATCAATAGATTTTTCAAATTGTGAGAAACAGGTTGGGGATGAACCTCCTCCTTGGTTCAGTTTTATGCGCGATAAAATTGGCCCAGGTGGTACCAAAAGCAATCAAACTGAAACATTTACTCTAAACAATTGGTCTGACCCGATGTTCCACATGGAACAATTGCCTTGTTGGATCACATACACAAACCAGAAAACACACGATATAATTAGATCAAATTTAGATCAATCACCCATGTACTCTGGTTTAATTGAAGGAGTCGGACCTAGGTATTGCCCATCAATAGAAGACAAGGTTGTTCGTTTTGAAGAAAAGAGCAGACATCAAGTTTTTTTAGAGCCAGAGGGGAGACAAACAAACGAGTATTACATTAACGGCGTATCCACATCACTTCCTTTTGCCGTACAGCTTGATTTCATTAGGTCTATAAAAGGACTAGAATCGGCTGAAATTATTAGACCAGGATATGCCGTTGAATATGATTATTGTTCACCCACTCAATTATATCCCACTCTTGAAACAAAACTAATTGAAGGCTTGTTTTTTGCTGGTCAAATAAATGGAACATCAGGATATGAGGAGGCCGCTGGGCAAGGTTTAGTAGCAGGAACAAATGCTGCGATGAAAAGTAAAAAATTAGACCCTCTAATTTTATCAAGATCGCAATCTTATCTTGGTGTAATGCTTGATGACCTTGTAACAAAAGGGGTGACCGAACCCTACAGAATGTTTACAAGCAGGGCAGAATATAGACTGTTACTAAGACAAGATAATGCAGACTTAAGGTTAACAGAATTAGGGAGTCAATTTGGGCTTATTGATGAAGAACGGTTAAAATTAACATTAGAGAAGAAAGAATCATTTCTTGGTGCTCAAGCTTTTTGTAGAAAGAAAAATTTAGAGGGAATTAAAATGGACGAATGGTTCCGGAAGCCAGGTAATGGTATTAGTAAATTACCTTTAGAAATTGAAAAGCTTTACACAAATGAAGTTTGGAATCTGATAGAAATTGAATTTCAAAACGAGGGGTATATTGCAAGACAAGAACAAATGATTGCAAGGGCAGAGGGAATGGAGAATTTCAAATTACCAGAAAATATTTGCTTTAGCTCTATTAGTGGATTGAAAAAAGAAGCCGTTTTAAGACTCGAAGAAATTCGACCTAAGACACTAGGTCAAGCATCTAGAATTAGTGGAATAACACCCGCAGATATATCCGTAATAACAATTTGGATTAAAAAAGAAAACATAACCTGTTGATTATAAACTAGTTATTGTTTTTCTAAGTTGGTCTACTAAAAGATCAGAAGTTAATCGCACTCGACTATTCATGGTAAAATGTGTCCATAAAATGAAACCTTTTGAATCTACTAACACTTTTCCAATTTGGGAGATATCACTTCCGTTAAACGGATGCCCAGATTTATGTAATAGTCCAAATTGTTTTGAAGCGGTTGATTTGGGATCACAGTAAAATTTAAAAGAGCTTTTGCTTTTTTCTTTGGCTAAC
>CEQX01037063.1_pt1 | contig 14532 bp, 12 predicted proteins | sample 356261 | NCBI WGS metagenome assembly CEQX01 (sample SAMEA2621076, study PRJEB7988) | marine metagenome | isolation source: saline water (ENVO:00002010), including | reverse complement strand
AACCTCTCTGCCTGCGGGAAAGAAAATCGACGGGCTCGATGTCTCCGCTCTCTGGATGAACAAGGCCAAGAAATCTCCCCGCCATGAATTCCTCCATTACACTTCGAGGGGGGAGCTGCAGGGAATCCGGCAGGGGAAGTGGAAGCTCCTTGTAAAAGGCCCGGGCGGCCGCAGGGGCCAAGGCAAAAAACCTGCCAGAAATGCGAGCCAAGTGCTCCTCTTCGACCTCGAAGCGGACATGATCGAGCAGAACAACCTAGCCGAACAGCACCCCGAAACCGTTGAGACCCTTAAAAAACGGATGGCCGCTCTAGACAAGGAGATTGCTTCTAACGCCCGCGCCCCTTGGACAAAGGACTGATCCGCCCTCGCAGAATTTCCTCTGACTTGCTTGCCAGAACCTCTCCAAGCCGTCGTAATGCTCTACCGCTGGGCATTGCAGACCATCCCGCTGCTATTCTCGACTTTTCGTCCCCAATGACCGAAATCTCAAAAACACCGCATCCAATGAAATCCAGGCTTCTTACATTTGCCGCGCTTTGTGGCACCGCTCTCTCTCTTCACGCGCAGGCTCCCCCAAAGGGATTTGAAAAGGTCGATCAGGAAATCACCATTTCAACCCTGCAGGCGGCGATGAAGTATGATGTCCGCTCGTTTAGCGTAAAACCAAACGCAAAGGTAAAGCTCACCTTCAAGAACCCGGACGACCTCCCGCATAACCTCATCCTGTGCACCCCCGGAAAGTCGAAAGGTGGCGACAAGGGAAAAGAGGTCATCGATGCCGTGCTCAAACTTGGGGAAAAAGGAGTCGAGCAGAACTGGGAGCCCAAGGGGCACCCCCGCATTCTCCATAGCACTGGGATGGTCCAACCCAAGAAAGAGTCCGTGATCTGGTTCAGGGCACCAAAGAAAGAAGGGAACTACCCCTACATCTGCACGTTCCCGGGCCACTTCGAGCTAATGAACGGAATGATGGCGGTCTCCAAGCGAGCCAACCCGGTGACCAACCTGACTTACAAGTTCTATCACGGCAAGTGGGACAAGCTCCCCGACTTTTCCAAGATGGAACCAAAAAAAACCGGGACTCTTGCCAGCGGCCTTTTTGAGCTCAGCCCAAAAGACCGGGACAACGAGTTCGGCTTCGTCTTCACCGGGGACATTGAATGCCCAAAAGATGGCATCTACACCTTCACGGTTACATCCGATGATGGTTCGAGCCTCTATATCGACAACACCAGGGTGGTGAACAACGACGGAGTGCACCCAGCCAAAGCCACCAAGGGGCAGGTGCGCCTCAAAGCCGGTAAAAGAAAAATTGAGGTCCGCTACTTCGAAGGGGGTGGAGAGCAGAGCCTCTTTGTAGAATGGGCCGGACCGGGAGTGAAGAAGCAGCCTCTTTCCCCGGGCGCCGCTTCCGGAGGAGGTAGCGGCCCGAGCGGAATGCTCATCGCCGCCGCGGACGGAGAAGCCGCCATCTACCGTAACTTCATCTCGGACGCCGGGCCCCGGGCCATCGGGGTTGGCTACTCTGAGGGTGTCAACCTGACCTTCGACGCCAACAACATGCGCTTCGCCCAGATCTGGCAGGGAGACTTCATGGACGGCGCCCGCCACTGGAACGGCCGGGGACAGGGTTTCCAGCCCCCCGCTGGCGACGCGGTAATCAAACTGCCCGCCGGGGCCGCATTTGCCTCCCTGGAGTCAGCTGGCGCAGCCTGGCCGAAAGCAGAGACGCGCTCCTCTGAATTCCGTTTCCGCGGTTACCAGTTGAACAAAAAGCAGCAGCCCAGATTCCACTATGAAATGGGCGAAGTCTCCATCGTGGACACCCCTGTGCCGGTGGCCGGAGGGGAATATGGCCACCTCACCCGCTCTCTGCAGCTTTCGGCCAAGACGGCCCCAGCCAATCTCTATTTTCGGGCCGCCTCAGGAAATATCACCGTTGCTCCCGGTGGATTTATCGTTAATGGCGATCTCATGATTTCCACGAAAAGCAAGGCCACCATCGAGGCCAACGAGCTGCGACTTCCCGTTGAGTTCAAGAACGGCTCCGCAAAAATCGAACTGACATACAAGTGGGCCCAGTAAGTAGCCGCATCGGAAACAACCTTACAAACGAAATAATTTTTATGAAAACACCACCCGCCTTTACCAAGTTCAGCGCCACCCGCGCCTGCATATCTTCCATGCTCGCTGCGACAGCCCTTGCCGCTGCAGCTCCCACCATGGAAGACTTTTATCTGCGCGAGGAGATTCCTTTGCCAGAAGGAGAGGTCATGGAGGGAGCCTCCATTTCCATCATCGATGACAAGCGCGTCGCCCTCGCAACCCGCCGCGGCGACGTCTGGATCTGCGATGGCGCCTTCGGGGAGGACCTGAGCAAGGTGACCTGGAGCAAATTTGCCAGCGGACTGCACGAACCTCTCGGAATGTCCCACAAGGACGGCTGGTTCACCTTCACCCAGCGCCCCGATGTGTCGCGGATGCGAGACAGCGACGGCGACGGCCGAGCCGACCAGTTTGTCACTGTGGCTGCCCCCTGGGGAATTAACGGAGACTACCACGAATATGCCTTCGGGACTCCCCCGGACAAGGATGGCAACGTATGGGTGGTCCTCTGCCTGACCGGATCATTCAATGCCAACTCCCCATGGCGCGGCTGGTGTTTCCGTATTACCCCGGACGGAAAGTCCATCCCGACCTGTTCGGGAATTCGCTCGCCGGGAGGAATCGGATTCAATATGGAGGGAGATGTCTTCTACTGTGACAATCAGGGAACCTGGAATGGCTCCTCCTCGCTGAAGCACCTCAAGCCCGGCGGGTTCGTAGGAAATCCGAACGGCAACAAATTCTGGGAGCAAGCACCCAACATGGGGCCCAAGCCTGCAGACCCCAAGAGTGGGTCTCGCATCGAAACAGAGCGCAAGCGCATTCCCCAGCTGGTTCCGACCGCTGTCTGGCTTCCTCACGGCAAGCTTGGACAGTCCCCCACCGGAATCATTCCTGACCATACCAAAGGCGCCTTCGGCCCCTTTGCCGGCCAAGTTCTCGTTGGGGAGCAAACTCACTCCCAGGTCCAGAGGGTCTTTCTTGAAAAAATAAATGGAGTCTATCAGGGCGCTGCATTTCCTTTCCTAGGCGGATACCGCTCTGGGATCGTGCCTCTGCGACTCGCAGATGATGGATCTCTCTTCGTTGGAACGACAAATCGCGGCTGGGGCGCGCGCGGCGGGCTTCCCTTCAGCTTCGAGAGAACACGTTGGACAGGCAAGGTTCCCTTCGAGATCCACGAGATGAGGATAACCAAAGATGGATTCGAACTGACGTTTACGGAGGAAATCGACCCTAAGACTGCAGGCGACAAGGCCAGTTACTCGATGAACTCATGGACCTATGTCTACCAGAGCGGCTATGGCAGCCCCGAGGTAGACAAAACCGCCCAGAGTATTGAGTCTGTCACCGTAGGGGCCGACAAGAAGTCCGTGCGTCTGAAGGTGGCCAATCGGCAGGCCGGGCATTGCCATCATCTCAAGTCCGCGGGAGTTCGCAGTAAGTCCGGAGGAGAGCTCTGGCACCAGAACGCCTACTACACCATTAACGAGTTTCCCAAGTAAACCGTAGTTGAGAAATGCAATTAGACTTCAGCACCCTTCGGCCTGCCGAATGCTATAAGGTGCTGGCGAGCCTTATTACGCCTCGCCCGATTGCGTGGATCACAACTGTAAATCAGGAGGGCGCGGTAAATGCCGCGCCCTTTTCTTTTTTCAACTGTTTTGGCTCAAACCCCCCGATCGTTGCCTTCGCCCCCGGGAACAAGGACCCCGGCATCCCCAAGGATACCGCTCGGAACATCCGGAATAACAGAGAGTTTGTCGTCAACATTGCCGACGAAACTCTTGCCGATAAAATGGTCGCGACCTCCGCCAGCCTTCCCCATGGAGAATCTGAACTCGCGATCACGGGTCTGTCCGCCGCTAAATCTGTATCTGTAATGGCTCCCCGCATTGCGGAAGCTCCTGTGTCGTTTGAGTGCCGGGAGTGGGCCACCCTTGAGATCGGCTCCAACCGTATGGTTGTCGGAACCGTCCACCACGCGCACATCCGCGACGGAATTCTTGACCCTGACACCCTGCATCTCCAGCCAGAGATGTTTCTTCCAGTTGGGCGGATGGCCGCTCCAGACTGGTATTGCCGGACCAGTAATCAATACGAAATCAAGAGGCCCGAATAGGAGCTTCCATTTCGCTTTCCTACCACCGCGTTTCACCATGTCCGAAGAACAAGAGCCCTTTATTGAAGTGCAGGATCTTCATCAACGCTTCGGAAGGCAGCACGTGCTGCGGGGGGTCAACTTGAAGGTCTACCGGGGAGAAACTCTCTGCCTTCTTGGTGGATCGGGAGGAGGGAAGAGTGTCCTGGTCAAGCACCTCTGTGGCCTCATGCGCCCGTGGAAGGGCTCTGTTCTCATCGAGGGGGAAGACATTACCGGCCTGCCTGAGCGAGCGCTCGGGCCTGTGCGCCGGAAGGTCAGCATGATGTTCCAAGGTGGAGCCCTCTTTGACTCCCTGTCCGTAGGCCAGAATATTGCCTTCCCACTTCGCGAAGCCGGACTACGCGACCGAAAGGAAATTGACCGCCGTGTCGGCCGGGCACTGGAAATTGTGCATATGCCCGGACAGGAAAAGAAAATGCCTGCAGACCTCTCGGGAGGAATGCGTAAGCGCGTGGCCCTTGCTCGAGCGGTGGTGGAAAAGCCGGTGTGCGTCCTTTATGACGAGCCGCACGCCGGGCTGGACCCAATCACTTCTAACTCTATTGATCATCTCATCAAGGATCTGCAGACAGACCACAATATCACAAATATTGTAATCACCCACGAGCTCCGCAGTGTGTTTAGAATTGCCGATCGCGTCGCTTTCATGAAAGAAGGCATCATTTCGTGGCACGGAACCGCAGAGGAGCTACAGGCCTCCAAAGACCCGGAAATCGTCGATTTTGTGCGAGGAACGTAATCAAAAAGGGGGACCGAAGAACAGGACGCTCCCTGCATTGACACCAGAGGTTAGGCAGAGGAGCATAGAGGTATGGCTAACTCCCCAAAGCGAATCGAAACCCTCGTCGGGTTTTTCCTTTTCGTGGGGCTGGCACTGCTAGGCGTGCTTATCATGCAATTTGGACGCTTCGCGGATCGATTCCGGGGAGTCTACACGATTACCGCCACCTTCAGCGATGCCTCGGGGCTGATCAAGGGAAGCCAAGTCCGCCTCTCAGGGGCTCAGGTGGGACAGGTTGTGGAAGAGCCGTCCTTGACTGACGAGGGCAAAATCGTGGTCGACATGGTGATTCGAAAGAGCACCCCGAAAATTGACCGCAATGCCGTCTTTCAAATCACTTCCCTTAGTATTCTCGGGGACAAGGCAATCACGATCTCTCCTCCTGCGACGCCGGAGCTCAAATCAGGAACGTATATTCAGGATGGAGATTTCATCGTCGGAGCAGAAGCCGGAGGGCTTGATGCGCTCCAGACAGATGCTGAACAGATTGCTTCAGACGCGGTAGCTCTAATCTCGCGCGGTAAAACAACCCTCTCCAAAGTCGATACTGCCCTCGACGACCTTCGCGCCGTATCGGGACAACTCGCCGAGAGCCTTGAACGCATCAACTCTGGATTAATCACTGAGGATAATATCGCCAAATTCAGTCGCTCCCTTGAGAATCTGGACGGGGCAACAGATGCAATCAAGGAGGCCAGTGTTGAAATTAAACCTCTTATCGCCGGCGCGCAGGAAGCCGTCACCAGTTTTGACAATGCGGCAAAGGCCGCAGAGGGCACCTTCAACCAAGCCTCTTCTGAAATTAGCAAACTCGGTCCGACGCTTAGCAAAGTTCCTGAGGCGGTTGATTCCATATCAGAGGTCGCCAGCGAGGCCCGGGGTGCCCTCAACAGTGTTACCGGGAGCGAAGGACTGCTCGGTTCGCTCGCCTATGACCGCGACATGAAGGGAGACGCCAAGACCTTCATGCGCAACCTCCGTCATTACGGAATCCTCAGATACAAGGATGACGAAACTCCGGAGGCGAGTGACCCCCGGAATCGTTTCCGCGGCCGCCGCCGCTAGCCCCTGCCCCCTGCAGGTTGGGTCCAGTTCTCCCCGAGAGCCAGGCGGATTCCTTCCGCTTTCTGAAGCGTCTCCTGAAACTCCATCTCAGGGTCGGAGTCTGCCACAATGCCTGCGCCAACTCCGAAAGACAAGCGGGAGCCTCTTCGTTCCAGGGTTCGAATCGCTATATTGAACTGACTTTCTCCATTAAACCCAAGATAGCCAATTGCCCCTGTATAGAGCCCCCGGGGCACGGTCTCGAGCTCCTCGATGACTTCCATCGCCCTTCTCTTGGGTGCGCCCGTAATGCTTCCCCCGGGGTAGCAGGCCTGCAGAGCATCCAGCTGGTCGGCCTCCCCTCGGAGTTGGCCAGTCACGGTCGAGACCAGGTGATGCACCTGCTCGAGGCGCTCATGCTTGAGCATTTCGGTAACCGCAATTGTGCCAAACTCACAGACACGGCCCAAGTCGTTACGCTCAAGATCTGTGATCATGACGAGCTCCGCTATCTCCTTCTCGCATGTCTGAAGTTCAAAGGCAGATCTGCTATCCAGCTCAGGATCTGCAAACCGGGGACGAGTGCCCTTGATCGGCCGGGTTTCAATTGCTCGCCCATGCATATTCAAGAAGGTCTCAGGAGAAGAGGAGAGAATCTCATGGTCTCCGCAGGCCATATAGGCAGCCATTGGCGCCGGCGAAACGCTTCGCAATCGGTCATAAAGTGGAAAAAGAGACTCCGCTTTGGGGTAGTCCGCACTGAACTGCTGAGACAGGTTCATCTGATAAATGTCGCCACTGGTAATATAGTCCTGAGCACGGCGCACCCGCTCCACGAACTGTTCCCTGCTCAAATTGCTGCGCCAGGGCCCTGCAATTTCCACTACGGGCAGAGGAGTGCATTCTAAATGCTCGCGGAGAGAGCCGACTTCGAACCACTCCCGGGTGGCATGATTGTAAACGAGTAGATCGTCGTAGAAACCAAAGTGGAAGTCCCCCTCGTATCCAATCCACCCGCAAGCCGCCCCGAGAGGGAATCCGCAATCTGGTCTTCTCACCATGCGCTCTTGGAGCTGCTTCCTGAGTTCGGTAACGTCTTCGATCCTTCCTTCCAGCTCCCCGGTGGGACAGGCCGCGATGATAGATAATGCCTGAGCTCGGGATAGGTTTCCCGAGCTATCGAAAAAGGCGAGGCCCGGCAAATGACGGAGCCCCGCTGCAGTCTCGGCCGGGGTAAGGCTGAGATCAACCGGGCGAAATTCCGGCGCTGCTAGAATACTACGTGCCACGCTGTTGATTGATACTGCGGATCTGGGCGGCTTGCAAACCTCTCCATGCAAGGCTCTGGGTCCCTCTAGCGCCCTGCAGCAGTCCCTTCCTGGACTTGACCATACGCTGGGCTGGGGTCATTGACTCCAATGATGCTCAGCGATAGGGTTGGGCCTTCTGTCTTTGAGTTCTTCCCCTACAAATTCATCCCTCAGCACTTTTCGCGCTGCCTGCTGGGTGCTGGCTGTCATCGCTTTCATCGAGGTGGTAGCCGTCGGGCTAGCGTTGGCGCTTCGCATGAATTCTCAGAAAGCGCCGGTGGTAGTAGAGCGAGTAGTAACAGAATATCTCCCCATCCAGCCCCCTGCCGCCAATTCTCGTGCCACTATAACGGAGCCGGCAGCCGATTCTACGGCCGAGCCCTCTCCTCTCCCAGCTCCATTCACGACCGCAGAAGAGCTCTTGAACAGCGAGGCAGAGCCGCTCGACGCGACCCCTTCCCTGAAAACTCCTTTTATCGCTAATCCTGAAGTTGAGCGACTCGTCGTGCAGGCACGTCAGGCCCGGGTGCGGGACGATATCGGTGCCGCGGTGCTCAAGCTTGAAGCTGCTGAGGGTATCGCTCCCGAAGAGCCCAACGTTCTTTACCAGTTTGCGGAAGTCTTTGGCGCAGTTGGCCACTACGACAAGGCTGCGGATTACTACCAGAAAGTATTCAACCTCGGACCCGTCAGAGCAGGGGCCCTGTATGAATTGGCGTCCCGTAAGCTGAGCCTCGGGTTCGAGCAGGGAATGGGCATGGAAGGCAAAATGAGGCTTGGTCGCATTCGCCACTACAGCGACCAGGGAGACAATGGCAGCAAGCGGGTGGTCCTCACGATTCCCGTCCTTGCCGCACCGGGGCAGGGAGTGGACACGAATAAGCTTTCCATCCAAGTGACGTTCTACGACAAGCGTAACGGGAAGGTCTATCAGGCGACGTCCGACAGCAATCTGAGTCATAAGTGGGCTACCCCCCCTCTTGACTGGGGCGACAGTGGCGAGGAGTTACTCCAATATACCTACATCATTCCGCCCGTTGATGAGCGAGACCGGCATCTCCTAGGAGAGCGTATGCACTTTGGGCAGGTTGTTGAGATGCGATATGGCGGAGAGCTTATCGACCATCAGGCGTGGCCGAGGACTCTCGCTGAGCAGCGGGGCATACAAGAAGCCAGCCCCCTCTTCATCCCCTCCGATTTCCTGCCGGGCCAAATCAACGAGGCAAACCCACTTCTTCCTCCACTCCCCCGCTAGGTTCAGCACGGCTAGATGTAAGCCTTTGTTTTCTTTCTGTCTTGTTGTGCACTGGCTACTTGCGAGTTGTGCCAGCTGGGCCTAATAATCCGCACGAGATGTCCGAGCCGGAACAACAGTGGTACTTCATTAGCGTCGTGAATCAGGAGCGGTATGGGCCCTATAGCGCCGACCAGCTTGAAGGGTTTGTAAAGAGTGGATCCATTACGAGGGAGACCATGATCTGGACAGAGGCGCTGCAGGATCAATGGATCCCTGCCAAAAACGTCGAGGGATTGTTTCCGGCGGAAGGGAATATTGCGGCAGCCCAGCAAGCTCCAGCAGCCCAGCAAGCTCCAGCAGCTCCAGCAGGCCGCCCCCAGCTTCTCACCGGCGCACCGGCAGGCTCTCCACGGCCTCTGGCACAGGCAGCTCCCCTCCAGGCCCAACCACTGCAGGCTCAGCCACTACGGGTTGCTCCAATGCACGTTCAGCCCGCCCAGCCCGTCCAGCCCGTCCAGCCCGTCCAGCCCGTCCAGCCCGTCCAACGAGTCGCCCCCGGCATGATTCCTTCCTCCATGCCGGGCATCGCACAGCCGGCTGCAACTGCGTTAGGCGCTGCCCAGTCCTCCGCGCCTGGGCTTACCTCGGAATCATCTGAAAAGAAAATTCTGCCCGCCTTTCTTATGTGTCTCTTTCTTGGGCCCCTAGGCATCCATCGCTTCTTTGTTGGAAAAACAGGAAGTGGGATTGCTCAGATTCTTACTCTGGGAGGGTGCGCTATCTGGTCCTTTATCGACTTGATCATGATCGCGTGTGGGTCATTCAAAGACAGCAAGGGCAAAACCCTCAAGGAGTGGACCTGAAGTTGTCTGCAGTTGGTTTCTGGATGAGCTATCGTGAAGCCCCATTCCTGGCCCTGACCGGAACGAGTCGAACGTCACACAGCAGCTTGGCTCTTTTGCGTTGGCAGTAGAGCTGTTTTGGTCGGGCTTTCCCTAGCGCATGTCACGGCCTTCGAGGAAAGGTTCCAGCAGGTCGTGCAGATGTCGCATCGCTGGAGCCTCGAGGTAGTCCCCCGTAAATCGAGGAGTTTCCTCAGACCCGAGTTCATGAAGGGCTTGTAGCATGGCATAGATATGATGTGCGTCCGCTGCTTTTACGGTCTCCACGTCGGGTAGCGCCTTCTCGATGAGCGGAATGGAGTCCTGGTAGCCGAAGTTCGCCATCGCCCCTGCGACCACAGCCCTTACATACAGCGTATCCTGAAGGAACGGGAGAATGCGATGAGCTACGGTTGTATCCCCAATTCTCCCCAGAGCCTCAATCGCAATGCCTGAATCCACTCGCCCGGGCTCCTCAAGAAGACGGACAATATCACCAGCCGCGGGTCTCGCCAGCGGCCCGAGGTCCTTAAGAACAAGTATTGCTTCGTCGAGTCTGTCTCCCGCTTTCGCGCGGCGCAAAAGGATTATTAGCTCTGCCACCGCATACTCCCCGAGCTTAGGCAGAAGTGCCCTGACTCGCTTGCGGTAGGTTTCGTATGCGCCCTCAGGAGAGGTCCTCCGCAGCAGATATGAGCATAGCACTATTGCCTGCTCCTCAGCATTCTCAATCGCTAATGCCTTCTCCCAGTTCCTGTGATCCTCAAGGCCTTGTCGAACTTGAGTGAGTAATTCTTCTTCCGTTTTACAGAATCTGGAGACCCCCAGACTGTAACCTGGCGATCCGGCACCATCCTTATTCTCGATTTGCTCATACTGGTAACACTGGCCGCCCTCTATCCACACCATTCCCAAGCTTCCAGATTCCTCCTGAGCCAGCACCTGCCACTGGTCCCTCTTTTTGACGAGAAAGCACAGGAGTCGCTGCGACTTCAGGTGCTGGGTTGTCGAGCCTTCCCGTTTTGTTCCTGGCTGCACGACCACCCGCTGGTTGTTCTCGAGGCCTGAGATTTCAATCAGAGAGCTCCTGTTTCCAAGATCAGGTGGCGCGCGCAACCATTGCCTGACCATCACGCTGCTCGCCCCTACCCTCTCGCCTGCTACTATTGCATCCGCCTCTGCGCACATTTCATGCGGGGACCACGTCGGTGGGCGTTCTGCACAAAGCAAAAGATTGGCAAACCCCATTGGCGCAAGCAGGGAGAGACTTCGCAAAAGGGAGGCCCTTGGGCGCAGGGTGTATTCCTGACCTCGGTTTTGCTGGCAGAAACTTCTATCCCGCAGTTCAAAATGGGGAGCTACCTCTTCCTGAATGGTTTCTGCCATACGCGCCCAGAGAGGACGACCCAGAGGCTCACACCAGCATGAGGGCGGGCTTCTCGATCAATTTCTTCACCTGCGACAGGAACTCGGCTCCAACAGCCCCATCGACAACCCGGTGATCGCAGGAAAGTCCGAGATTGAGCCGCAGCCCAGGCACAATTTCTCCATTCTCGACCACCGCTTTTTCCACAATGCTGCCAACCGAAATGATCGCTGCCTGGGGCGGGTTGATGATGGCGTCAAAAGACTCGATCCCATAAGCACCGAGGTTTGAAACTGTGATTGTGCCTCCATCGAATTCGTTTGGCAGCAACTTGCCATCGCGAGCCCGGGTGGCGAGGTCTTTGACTTCCTTCGAGATCTGAAGCAGGGATTTGGCCGCCGCATTCCTCACCACCGGGGTGACCAGGCCGTCTTCAACAGCAACTGCGACGGAGACTCCGATCTCACCAAATTGATGAATATGGTCCCCTTGGAAGGTGGCGTTCACACTAGGAACTGCCTGCAGGGCGCCGATCACGGCCTTTAGAACGAGATCATTTACGGTGTATTTGTTTCCGTGAGTTGCCTCTGCCTGAACATTGATCTGGCGCCTTATCTCCATCAAGGGAGCCGCATCCGCCTCGGCGTGAAGGTAAAAATGGGGAATCGTTGTTTTTGAGGTCAGCAGGCGCTCCGCGATAATCCGGCGGAGGCTGGACAACTCGACCCGATGGTCTCCCACCCCAAGCGGAGGCGTCGGCGGCGCATTTTTCGCGGAATCCTGAGTGGGCTCAGGGCGCGCTGAAGGTGGAGATGTGCTAGCGATTGGCTCTTTTTCTACCGCCGGCGCGTTCGATCCGCCCTTTGCAGCGCTTTCCACGTCTTTCTTAACAATGCGGCCTCCGGGGCCACTCCCGGTGAGGCCCGCAAGGTCAACCCCGTGAGCTAAGGCCAGTTTGCGCGCGAGCGGAGAGGCCTTAATCCTGTCAGAGGCCACTGAGGCTTGAGAAGCGTCTTCGGCAACCTGCGGAGAAGAGGCAAGGGCCGGAGCTGGTTCAGTGACTATGGGCTCTGGTTCGGCTGGAGGGCTGGCAGCTTGCTCGGCGGGAGGAGCCGGTGCAGGGGGCTCCGCGCCAACGGGTTCTGGCTCCATCACTGGCGTCGCTTGAGCGGGGTCCCCCTCCCCTTCATCCCTAAGCACTGCCAGAGTGGCGCCGATTTCAGCTTTAGCTCCTTCCTCAATCAGAATTTCCGAAAGAATCCCTTCATCAAAAGCCTCCATCGCCATGGTGGCTTTGTCTGTCTCGATTTCGGCGATCTCATCGCCAATCTCAACCTGATCGCCGACGCTCTTGAGCCAGCGAACCACGGTTCCCTCGGTCATGGTGTCCGAGAGCTTGGGCATTTCAATGTGCGTTGCCATGGGTCGATGCGTGAGGAAAGGTGGGCCTAAAGCTTAGCCCCGGTCAAGACCGGGAGGTGATAGTTTTGAGATAAGATGATCCAACCTCGTGTTAGTATAGCGCGGAAATTGGGCGCGGCTTAAAATAAACGGGCTCCCCAATGAAGGAGAGCCCGCAGGAAAATCGTTCGTTTCCGGGGCTTAGTTCTCCTCCGGAGCAAGCTCTTTCATTGTCGGGATCAGCCCAATGTGTGGTTCCCCACTGGAGCCTTGTCCGGTTGCCCTTCTCAGGACTTGGCTGCTCACGGTTCCGCCACAATCTGGATCTGTGCAATACCATGACCCACAGGGGGCGCAGCTGGCAGCTTTTCGCACGGTCTTCACGACCGGACGACGGACCTTCACCGTTTCACCTGTCCCCCCCTTGGGTCCGGGCTCTGCTATCACTTCTTCCTCGATCCACTCAACTTCTTCAACTTCCACATACTTCTTCGAGGAACACCCGTTGCAGCTCAGGCCACAGGATGAGAAGCTCAGTGCTAAAAACAGGATCGCCGGGATGAACGCCAAGGTTTTCATAGGAAGCCCGGATGCTAGGGCCCTTCGCCGAGAGTGCAAACAGAATCTCCCCGACATTGCGCTCCAAGGAGTCTCGCTTTATTCCTGTAAGCTTTAAAGCAACTCCACCCTTGAAATCAGGCTATAGAAAGCACCTGGTCGACCACTCTGCGAGCATTCGGGAGCTGCTCATCCTCGATGTGGTGCGAATAGATCGCAGGGGCATCAATGCTACAGACCCTCTTAACAGGAGCATCTAGATGGTCGAACGCATGCTCCTGAATAAGGGCCGCGATCTGGGAAGAGACACCATTAAACGGCTTGGACTCATCGACGAGAACTGCTCGGTTCGTTTTCACGACCGATTTAAGGATGGCCTCCTGGTCGAGAGGTCGGATTGAGCGGAGGTCCAGGACCTCTGCGGATATCTTGTGATCATTATGAAGAGTCTCCGCTGCCTCCAGGCAGTGCAGGACAGATCGGCCGTGCGCAATCAGGCTGATGTCGTTTCCTTCCCGCTTGATATCGGCCTTGCCGAGTGGAATGAGAAACTCTCCCTCCCCGGGGTCAGGAACCTCTCCCGCGTTCCCATAAAGCTTCGTGTTCTCCATGATGAAAACCGGGTCGTTATCCCGAATGGCGGACTTCATCAGGCCTTTAGCGTCGGCGGGAGTTGCTGGCGCGCAGACCTTCAGACCCGGAAATGCCGCAAAGAGCCCCTCGGGACAATGGGAGTGTGTTGCGCCAACATTAGTGCCCCCATTTGCTGGCCCACGGACAACGATGGGAACGTTGATTTTACCCCCGGCCATATAGCGCACACATCCCGCGTTGTTCACCAGCTGGTCGAAGGCAACCGAGTGGAAGGACCAGAACATCAGCTCCATTACTGGGCGAACTCCAAGCATGGATGCGCCTACGCCCATCCCAATAAATCCAGCTTCCGAAATCGGGGTGTCCACCACCCTTTTGCTTCCCCACTTGTCCCAGAGGCCTTCTGTGACTTTGTAGGCTCCGTTGTACTCGGCAACTTCTTCTCCAAGAAGAACGACATTTTCGTCGTGAGCCAGCTCTTCATCAAGAGCTTCGCGAAGCGCGTGTCTGTAGAGTAATTCTCTCATTGTTCCGCCGCCGTTTAATCGTTGAAAAAGTGGCGGCCCGTGTTGCCCGCCTCGGTATCTTCATCTACCTCCCAGTAGACATCATGTAAGATGTCATCTACGGTTGGAGGCAGCGAGCTCTCGGCAAATTTAATTGCTTTAGCCGTCTCCTTCGTTGCCTCTTTTTCCATTGCCTTGGCCTCCTCAGCAGTCAGGTGGCCCTCCTCAATGAGTCGTCGCTCCCAGAGGCGGATGGGGTCATGGTATGTCTTGTAACGCTCGATCTCATCCGGCGTGCGATACTTATCAGCGTTCGCATCGGCAACCGAATGTCCGTAATAGCGATATGTCTGGATCTCGAGGAGGCTCGGGCGGTGCTCCTTGCGGGCTCTTTCCATCGCGATGTGTGTCTTGGCTCTGACCTCGTAAAGGTCCTCCCCGTTAACCAAGTCCCACGCCATATTGTAAGCCTCCGCCCGCTGTGCCAGGCAATCTCGATATGCGCTGGAACGCGTCTGTGATGTTCCCATTGAGTAGCCGTTGTTCTCGATGATGTAGACGACGGGAATCTCAAAGAGCGC
>CEQX01017067.1_pt1 | contig 14537 bp, 11 predicted proteins | sample 356261 | NCBI WGS metagenome assembly CEQX01 (sample SAMEA2621076, study PRJEB7988) | marine metagenome | isolation source: saline water (ENVO:00002010), including | reverse complement strand
GCAATACAAGATTACTACATCAATTCGCCTGGATGTGGTGGCCGATCGGTTCACAGATATGGTACTCATGTGTCAAAAACAATTTCGCAATCGAGAAAGAAACTGTCTGACTTTTTCTCATCACCCTCTGTAAATGAAATCGTTTTCACACGAAATGCTACTCACAGCCTTAACCAAATTGCCAAAGGTCTCGAATGGAACAAAGGAGATGTTGTCCTAACAACAGACCGAGAACATAATTCCAACCTTGTCCCATGGCTTCAACTTGAACAAGAACAAGGTATTGATCACAGGATTGTACGCTCAAACCATGACAATACGTTTAATTTGGAATCATTCGAAGAAGCGTGTGCGAATGCTGGGTCTAAACTCAAAATGGTATCAATGAGTCACGTAGGAAACCTCGATGGTGTTGAAATTCCTGTAAAAGACATAACGAAAATCGCAAAAGATTACGGCGCATTAGTATCCATAGACGGAGCACAATCTGCCCCGCATATGAGCGTCGATGTCCAAGACTTAGGTATTGATTTCTACTCATTTTCAATACACAAAATGCTCGGACCATCTGGTATGGGTGGACTATGGGGTAAAACCGAACTTCTTGAAAAAATGAGAACGATTCAATCGGGTGGACAGACTGTTAAGACCTCAACATATGAATCATTGGAATGGGCTAAACCTCCATCGAAGTTTGAAGGTGGATTAGGTCACTTTGCGGGCATGATGGCAACAGGAGCTGCTATTGAATACCTCACAAATTTGGACATGAATGATGTCCATGCACATGAACAAGCACTGAACAGAATCATGTCTGAAGGTGTCAAAGATTTACCAGGAGTCTCCATCATTGGCCCAGAAGATGCTTCCAAACGAGGCGGTATCTGTTCATTGTTACTGGATGATAAATTGCCTTCGCATGATATAGCACTCCTACTCGATGAAGTCTCTGGAGTCATGGTTCGTTCTGGACAGCATTGTGTTCATTCTTGGTTTAATGATAAAGGATACAATGGCTCATTAAGGGCCTCAGCGTACTTCTACAACACGGAAGAAGATGTTCGTAGATTTGTCGATACATTCTCCGAAGCAATACATGCGTTTAGTTGAGGAAGAAATATGGATGATTTAATTCCAGAAATTCATTCAGAGGAAGTTCTCAATCCTCGATTGGAAAAAGATCTGATTATTGTTCGAAAAATTGTCAGTGTGGCAACTGGAATTATGCTCGTCCTCATCGCAGGATTTCTTTACAGCGTATTAGTTGGAGATGGGTTAAGTTTTATCAAACCGAAAGATGCACTTATTGAATCAGAAGATGCATATCAGAGCCTCATTGGAATGCCTTCAGGCCTTACTGGGAAAGGTGTCAAAGTTTGTATTGTTGACACCGGCATTGAATTGGACCATCCAGATCTTAAAGGATATGAGTTGGAAGGATGGACAGACATTGTTCAAGGGAAAACAAACCCGTATGATGACAATGGACACGGTACGAATATGGCGGGAATACTCATCGCTGATGGTTGGCTCGATGGCATAGCCAAAGATGTCGATCTATACGTTGCAAAAGTAATGCAAGAGAATGGTTCAGGATATGAAGAAGATGTTGCAGCTGGAATTGATTGGTGCATAAATTCCAACACGAATATCATCTCATTATCCCTTGGCGGCGCCCCTGACATACTGCCATTCATAGATTCAGGTGGGAGGACAATTGAGGATGCAGTTGCCGATGCAACTACACGAGGAATCTTTGTTGTTGCCGCAGCTGGAAACGATGGTGGAGAAGAAGATGATGGCGATGTAGCATCCCCTGGTGGCGAACGACGCGTTATATGCGTTGGAGGAGTAACGGAATCAGGAGGTCATTGGGCAAAATCTTCGGAAGGAAATAATGGAGGCAGTCTATTTCCATTCCAATTACCAAGAAATGATCCGGATAAGAAGCCTGAAGTTGTAGCTCCCGCAAAGGATGTCCCCGTTCTCAATAACAAAGGAACATGGTCATCATCAAGTGGAACAAGTGCAGCGACTGTATTCGTTACAGGAGCTATTTCCCTATTACTCGAACAAAATCCTGAACTTGCAAGTAACGGAACATCAAGTGATGTTTCAACCATCGACCAAGTTAAAGATTGGTTAATGCAGACAGTAACTCCTCAAGATGGACAATCTGGCCACGATAACAATTATGGATATGGCTTACTCGATATACAATCACTTCTCGACAAGGCAAATGAAACTTAATTACCGTTTGAAGAAAGCGACGAGAGTTCCTTCAAACAACGGAACAAATGCCATGTGATGTGTTGAGTTTGATGATTCAATCAATTTTATCCAATCATTGAATCCATCCACTTGAGACTGTTCGTTTTCATCAAGTTCATCGTAATTACCTGTTGGCGTAGGAGGTTCGACAGTAAATAGGACACCATTTTGTGAAAGAAGCGGAAGTGATTCAGAAATTGTTGAAGCGAGGTTTGCTGGTTGATCATCCACGATGATCGCATCGTAGGATAAGTCAAGTCGCTTTTCTCCAGTACCAACACCTGATTTCATTGTCATTGACCAGGCTTTAGCTTCGGCTAGAAGTGTTGTAAACTCTCCCACCAAAATATTCGACCATGGTGCTGCTTCGTAGCGAGATTGTAATCGGAACAAAATCACTCCAAATTTCGCCCCTTGTTCGACCATGTCGTATTTTTTAGGTTTCTGAGTCGTAAACAAATCATACAACCATGCAGATCGATGTCCAATACTAGCGCCAATTTCTAGAACAGAAGTAGGCGATAATCGGCCAATGGCATCCCTTAAGCGTCTTAGAACTGAAATAGACCATGTATGAAGTCCCATATGTTCTAATTGTGTTGCAATGTTTGCAGCAATTTCTGGTTCATTTCGGGATCTTTGATCGTCTGCAACGAGAAGCGCAGGAAGAACGTCTTCTCTCTTCACTTCGCTCATTGGTATACGCTGGCTACATTTTGATTTGAAGTCTGTGTTCTGGTCAGATGCGGTGCCTTCAAAGGTGTTATCCATCGAGGGTTGCATGAGACCGATGGAAGACTATGATGAAGAGGGGGACTTTTTCGATGAGGAAGAAGTGCTCGAAAACGCAGTACTTTGTCCGACTTGCGACGATGTTACTGGTCATGATATTCTCCGTGAAAGAGAAATGGGCAGAGGGAAAGATTTCCTCCTTCGATGCAATGAATGTTCAGCGGTTCATGAGTTACAATTCCGTCCACCTCCACTAAAGAGAGTCCCTTTCATGCTAACAGATGGTCCTGAATCATACATGGCAACAATCGATTTAGATTCCGATGAATGGCTTGACCTTGGTGATGTCTTTGAGCATGATGATATGGCTTGGAGAATCACACGCCTCGAATCAGAGGATGGTACATCGGATGGAATGGAAGCAACAAAGATCATTCGAGCAGTTGCACTAAGGCAAGACATGTTGCGGGTTAAAATCACAAAGACACGAGGCGAATTTTCGACACCTGACGTACTCATTGTTGATCAAGGGACTACCTTCAAAGCAAGTACGCTTATCGATATAGGACCTCAAACATGGAGAATACGTGCCATTCACACAGGTGAAGGAAGAACACTTCGTGGAACTGTAGATGCTTCAAAAATCAAGAGAATGTATCTCCACGAGCCTCCGAGACCGGAACGCTTTGCTCCAAAGACACCACGGGAACGTCGACAAGCATGGAAAGAAGGGAAACTAGGATTCAATCCAAATCCGATTCTACCAAAAGAATACATCAAAAAACGAGTCAAACCTACAAATCGTAGAGATAAGAAGCGACGAAGAAAGTGATCAAGGTCTATTTGACCAAGGCATTAGAAACGCTTTCGCAATTTGAAGACCTATTGTCGGGTTTTCTTGTAATCGACGAATACTGTATTCATACCACTTTTCGCCATAAGGAATGTACACTCTTGTCCTGTGTCCTTGTTTAGCTAACTTTCTACGTAGCGGCCCGCATACACCAAGAAGCATTTGGAATTCATAACCTGGGCCTTTGCCTTTCCTATTGCCGCCTGCATTGGGACGAGAATCTACCTGTTTAGGACCCATATTGAGTTCTTTGAGTATTTGCAGTGAGTAATCTACGACAGGTTGATCATGTGAGGCAATCCCTACATATGCACCTTTAACGAGCGCTTCTTTGATTGCATCATTCGTTCCTTTTCGTATATCACTTCGAGAGGAATATGCTATATCTTCAGGTTCCAGGTAAATCCCTTTACAGATTCTATAATCTGCCATCGGACCCAGTGCAGTTTCCACATCCTCGATATCTTGCAACGTCCGGTGAAGGCGACCCTGGAGTACAGTTCCAACATTTGTTAGGCCAATTTGGTGAAGTTTGAGAACAACCTGTATTGTTTCTGTGGTTACTCTATGATCTTCCATATCAAGTCTTACAAACATATCATGTTCTGCTGCTTGTCGAACAAGCGATTCAATATTTTCAAATCCTTTCGTCTCATCAATAAGCAGACCGAATGCAGTTGGTTTAATCGAAAGATTAGCATCCATATTGTGTTCTACGATAGCCTTCATCACACGGACGTATTCTTCAAGGAAATAATTTGCTTCATCCATAGTTGATATTTCTTCTCCAAGGACGTCGATTGTGAAACAGGCATTTTCTCCCTCTAATCGTTTCATAACTCGAACTGCATCGTCAAGTGTTGAGCCTGCAACATATCTTCGAGAAACCCAACGAACAAACCATTTGGGCATACGAAGGGTCATAGCCACAATCAATTTTGATAGCATGATGAATCCCCCTCAAGTTATTGGTTTTGCTGACGACCTTTGACCATTTCCAAGAAGGGCTTTGAACGAAGGACTGGGACAGAGATTGATTCAAGATGTTGATAGATAAGTTGGCGCTGCCATCCTTTGAAGGATTTCTTTTCAACAGTCGCGACAATAGTACCTTCAGGAAAGGCTTTTTCTGTAGACTGAACAATAGCATCAATTGATTGATGCCATAGATTTCCTGGTTGTTCTGAACTTCCGAAGGGAATTGAATGATTCGCAAGCATATGCCCAAGCCAAACATCTTTTTCTAAGGCTAATTTGTTCCCCTTAGGAGCATAATGGCCACCTCCTAAAGTTATGAGAACTGGCTGATTTTGATGTTCCTTTGGATCCCATCGACCAACTTCAGGTTTGCTAGAAAGTCCGAGACCATTCCAAATAACATCAGAAAGAAGGTCTGCAGCTCCTTCATGATGCCAATAATCAACTGTTGAACCCACTTCAATAAAGAGGCAAGGCACATTCAGTATTGGCCCATGATGTGTAACTTCGAGAGATAATGAAAAATCAGGAATTGATTTCTCGGCCCACATCTCGCTTAACATCCTCCACCATGGTCCTAATCGAGGAGATGGTGGCGGTGCGAATCCAGATTTACCCCCAAATTCAGGTGTTTTATTGTGTTCCAAATGAGGCACTCCAATTGGGTGTAATGTTAAGCAAGGCTGGCCACTTCTAGCCGCATGACGCGAGGGGAATATTACTTCCAAAACTGTTTCATTCGTAGCTAATTCCCATCGTTTGTCTAAATGATCCTCCCAAAGAATTCGTTCTGGTAAAAACCACATTCGCACATGTTCGTACTGATATGCATCAAGGCCTTCAACATCAGCCATAGAATTCCAAGCACCCTTCTTGAGAAGGTACTTCGCTTGGTTGACAGAAGCGATATCATCACCATTCACAGCGATGAGAATAATCCCGTCCATGAACTACGGAGTAAGGGGCGGTTTTTCAAAGCGAGTATTGACAAACAACCCTTCAGTAGGAACTGCATGGGCGAAGCGGCAAAAACAAAGCAACTACCATTCAAAGTCCTGAAAATACTTCCGACACCAACGATTGAAGATGTCTATGCGATTGCAGTAGGAGTGGATGGTCAACTTTGCCGTTTAGATGAACAATGGAATCCAATAGAAGCCTTCGCATCACCGTTCCCTGCCCCGATTGAACACGTAATCATGATCGATGATGTGCTTGTAGCAACATGGATTGATAGGGAATTACTAGTCGCTAGAATGGGGGCAATTTGTTGCACGGAGCCATTCCAGCAGGGTGTAGAACGAGGTGATGTTCGAAAAGCAAGCACCATACAAAATGCAATTCAACCTGCAGGCGTCTTATGGGCGCATGTTTTGGACGCAGAGCCTCTTGGATTAGCAAGGCATGATGATGGATTTATTTTCATTCTGTGGAATCGAGGAGTTTACTCATTCAATGTCAATGGTGTTGAACAATGGAGAGCACCTCCCCCTGAGTGGCCTGATTTAAACAAAATTCCAATGAGTCAAGAATCGGTTGATATCTGTGTCACAGATTCAAGTATTGAGATATGGTCCAGAGCAGGTGGTTGCTGTCGATTGTCTAAAAGTGATGGAACCCTAATTGGAACTGGTTCATTTGTTCTTGATGGCTCACTTGACAAAGTGGAATCCGTCGGATCAAACAGGCTACTGGTTTTGAAAAACGGCCATATTTACTGGTACAAAGCAGGAAAAATTGTCTGTGAAGCCACATCAAGTGGCCCAATTCAGAGTATCATGTACAATGAGGAATCAAACTCATGGTATCTCGCTGGATGGAGAGAAGAGTTAGAACTGATGGAAAACGATTTCAGAAGATTCGATAATCGAGAAGTCGTTGTCCAGCATATCCGAAGTCCAGATGGACTTTGGGTTGTGACAAATGATGGTATGATGAATCATTCAATTTTAACTGAATAACCGCATCTTCCACAGGTTTTTCGATCGGAATGAACTCCTAAGAAAACTCCGGGACCACAGGTTGGACACACCTCTGCTTTTCGCACGAGAGTTCCATCCTCTGCAATAGCGTATTTTGACCACTTTGCGTTTGCGTTTGGCTCTCCCATCACTCATCACCTTCCGTTGTTTCTTCAGCTGGGGCACCACTTCGGAATCCTTTGTGGCGCTCATGGATATAATCAGGTTCAACCTTCATAGCCCCATCTGTTTCATAGATGAATGCATTACCAGTTGTTAGTGCTTGTCCATATCGAGTTTTGCAGTTCTTGACAACGATGAGGTCTGGGTTTGATCCAGGCTCAAGTGTTTTTACAAGATCCATGACTTCTTTTTTAGATGGAGTTTCCTTGCCCTTGTGACTCCATCGAAATTCGATTTCAACACGATTGAGTAATTTGTTTTCTGTACGACTTACAATTTCCATTGTCATTCTCTCCTTATCTGATATTCACCTTCAAAGCATAATGCCCGGGTTGGTCGATATTTAGGCGCTTTGCAATTTCTGAGCGTGAAGGGTGAATGACAATGACATACCCTTGCCAATCAGTCGTGGTTTGGGCAGATGGAGCCCTAGGGCATTGATCAACGTCATCTTGTAGAATCAATCCACATTCTGAACATGCGTACGGTTTTTTTGGCATTTCACTCACCTTCTTCGTGGAGCCATTCAAGGGAGCCGAGCCCTGGTTGCTTGCATGTCAATCCAATCTTGGAACGACGAGGATCACTGGTATCTGGTGATAGTGAAACAATTCGTGCTCGAACAGCTGTACCAATTCCCAACCGCTTGTCATCGTCTCGGCCAGAGATTGTTCCTGCTCCGACGTTAACTTCAACTTGGGATTCAAGAATTTGAGACTTGTGAAGAAGTGCTTCCATTGGGCCGATTCGGACGAAAGCCCCGAATTCGTTGACTTCAGAGATTGCACCCTCAACAACTTCGTAATCATCCATGCAGAAAAGAAGAGCATCGAAGCGAACACGTTGGTAAATTGCACCATCTCCGTGAATGATTCTTCCACGGCCGAGTGGTGTATGGTTACTTGTGACAAGAATGAAACGGTTTTGTTCATCGAAGCGACCTTCAAATGCAGTCATAGCCAATCGATCAATATGTTGATCAAGAGATTGTCCTTTCTTCATGTACTCTGCGGGAATACGAATAGTATCCTCTTTTGTGACGATTTTGTACATCTTTTTTCCTCTCCTCGGCCTTCTCATAGCGTTGCAATGAAGCGGAAGGGGGTGAGCCTCTTCCGTCCTTCACCGGCGCCGCCTCGGGAGAGAAGGTGACCGAAGTCATTTTGCCCAGTAACGACCCCTATATGAAGCACACCCCTAATTCATGCTACTGCGGATGTAGTAAAACACTCCCGAATAGGGAATAATTACTTGAAATCAGGCTTCTTTTTGCACCTTTCGCCCAAAGCAATAACAACCCCTTGATGTACAATACCTACAATGAGTAGCGTAAGCCATTCCAGAACGGAACAATTCTGGCCAGCACTTACCATGGTTTTGCTCATGCTGCTAACCTCACTCAGCCAGATGAACATCCACTCATTGCAACCTGCAGAAATAATTGATAGAAGCTCTGAAAATCCATGGAGTCCCGATGAACAGCCGTGGTCTCAATACGGGGGCGTACCTACACGAAATGGTTCAATGCCTAATCATTCTGCAGATGGTGGCCCAGGAACAGGCTCTGTTGAAAATATTACCTCACTTGCAAGCATCAATGACCCTGTCATCAACTGGGTTGGTTTGGATGATGGCATCGGTTCAGATGCATATGGATCAATTATAGGTAATTTTTCAGCAAATTTGGATTCGACATCCGGCGCGATAGAACGATGCACACCTCTCGGCCTCTTTGCGGTTGTTCTTCACGACAGTACTGGAACTTCTACAACAAAATTATCACTTATTGCAGGAGATGATGCAAGTATTGCTTGGCAAGTGGACTTAGGTTCAACAAAATCTGCCCGTTCAACGCCTGTTTTAGTGGATGTAGACCTTGATGGAACAACCGAAGTTGTAGTCGTCTATGATACTGATTCCTCCTTCAACGTTGACGTCTGGTCTCCTGAATTGACCTGTGATGAATCAGGTTGGCAAACAGGTGGTCATTCAAATGAAGTGTTGTGGTCGTGGTCAGATGCAGACGTACGAATTGGAATCACAAGCCCTCACGCCCAAACAAGAGAAAGTAATCACCTTTCAGTCACCCAACCACTTCTTGCTGATTTAGAACTTGATGGACAACCTGAACTTATCGTATCAGTAGTGGACATCAGTTCGGATGACCCCCAGATTATGACTATTCCACTAGGATCATCCATGCCATCTGAGCCAGTATGGGAAGTGATACTCGATAGGGGCACACATCCAAGCGATCCTGCATGGGCGCAATTGGATGCTTCAAATACAGCAGTTGTTGCGACAACAATTGATGAAAATTCAGGTAACATGTGGATATGGCGCCTGGATGGTGCAACTGGCTCCAATTCATGGGGTAGAGTTGCTATAACTGGAACTGATCCTGGACAGACCGATTCACCCCGATTGAGACTCCCTAGTCCGGTGGTCACTCAACTCGACAATGATGCCGCTCCCGAAATGATACTAACAGTCCCTACTGATTCAAATGGAAGAACAACTGGCTACGGTGCTCGATTCGTAGGTATGGAATTAACATCAACTCAAGAGATTTTTTCATTCCGTGCACAAAACGGGTTTGCAGACGCACCCCCCTTACCGATTGACACTGATTCAGATGGGATTGATGATCGCCTCTGCTGGGTCACTTGGTACTCTGCTTCGTCAATATCCTTTGATCGAGAGGGGATGGTGGGCTGTCACGACTTGAGTAATGACCCTCCAAATCAAGAATGGTCGAAGGTCATGAATCGAGGTGGTTCAGGAAATCCAAATGACGAAATTGCAGTTTCTCCCCCTTCCCTCATGGATATAGATGGAGAAGATGGAAAGGAGATTGTTGTAGCCTTTGGAAGAAGAGTGTTTGCATTTGAAGGAGATACAGGATACACTGATGAAGTCTCTGAAGGCTGGGATGAACCTCTTGCAACACCACATCGCGTGTGGTCTGCACCGGCCTTCGCAGATATGGATGGCGATGGATCATTGGATATGCTCCTCGGAGACACTCTAATTTCACAACGAGTCTTGGATTTGGCACCACTGCCAGATTCAAATGGTATATCATTCAATCCAGCATCTCCTGACCCTGGTCAAACGTTGACCGTAACTGGTCAATTTGCGAATATTGGAACATGGGAAAATGAAGACAGTATTGATTGTGTTTTACGAATGGATGGAGACGAGATTACACGAGTACGTATTGATGAATTGCAACCTTTGTCACCAAGTGGTGACGGAGGACCATCGACCTTCAGCGTCGATGTTACTGCGACACTTGGCAGTCATTTGTTCGAGCTAGTTTTGGATATTAACGACAATTTAACCGAAGCAAGAGAAGATAACAACATCGAAGAAATCACACTCAATGTCGTTGAACCTTATGCAGTTCTTATTCAATCACCTGAATCTGTAACGCGAGTTAATCCGGGCATGAGTCAGAATGTTGAGATCTCACTCCTTGCAACAGGATCGCGTACTGCATCTTGGACAGTCACATACGATACAAGCAATCTCCCGCAAGGATGGAACGTAGCACCCCAGCAGGGCACATCCCTCACAAGCATCGAAATCGCTCCAGCCGCATCTGTACCACTTACATTTGTAGCAACACTACCTCAAGATGCATTGGGGGACGAAGACGGATATATCGACATCACAGCGACTCTTGACAGCGATCCTTCAGTTAACACAACTGTCGCAGTCCCAATTGAGGCGTTACGGACAAGAGGCCTTTCCTTAGTCGGACCAGAAGGTCTGAGCAGCTCTAATGGCTATGGAATCCCGGGGAATACTGCTGAAGCCTATGTGATGATTGAAAATCTCGGTAATGCTCCAGAGACTACAACATCGATTGATTGGACTAACCCCTCCTGGGGAGGCACTCCGGTTCTCAATAACGGCGCCAATAATGTCTACTCAATTACACTACAGCCAGGTGAAAAGAGAGAATTGGCAATCAATCTCGATGTTCCTTTATCGACAAGTCTTGGAACATCCACTGTTACAACCCTAACAACATGTATCGGCAGCGGAGATGATACGTTATGTCGTTCCCTTGAAGTTAATTTGACCGCAGTAGGTTCACATTCCTCTCCTGTGCATATTCGTACTGTTCCATCAAGCCTCCAAACATTTGAGATTAATGCGCTTATTCCAACCAGTGGTTCCCTATCATGGGATCTAAATACGGCAGGAGTTTATCTTCAACACTGGCAGTGGAATGCCACATCAAATGCAGTCATTAATAATGGTGTCTTGGAGATATCAGGAGCATCAGGAACTGTTGTCAAAGCCTCTATGGAAGTGTATATCCCAACAGATGCCCCTCCTCAGCGCCTAGTATTCAACACAGCAGAGAATGCCGCACTAAATCATCATGACTTTATGATCAGTGTCCATGTACTTCAAATCCATCGTTCTGCAATCAGTATCATTGATCCACTTTCATCGCTGGAACCTTCAGGATTTAATGTCAGCATACCGCATCAACTGCTCATTCAACTCGAAAACCCTGGGAATGGTGAAGACACCTATCTGCTCAGTGGACGATTGATCCCATCAAATGGAATTTCTTCTGATGATGTACAATTTACATTCTTCAACCCGCAGCGAACATTGGCACCATTGGCTACAACCATAATGCCTGTTGAAATAACACTTGATTCATCCATCCCTGCGGCCCAGCCTTTCGAAATAGAATTTACATGGGCTTCGATCATCAATGAGAGCGTTTCAGCTTCAACGACCTTACTCATTCAAGCGGAGCAACGACATTCATGGGAGATCACACCGCTTGATGGACAGAATATGCAAGTCCTACCAAATGAAGAATTTGAATTTAGCATACAGGTTAAGAACACGGGAAACTTTGTTGATACAGTTCAGTTAATCCCAGAAATCAGTATTGCTACAACGGTGAATGACACATCAATATGGGACCTTCACGATTCTGTTGGTTCATTAGAAATTGAGGTTAATGCCTCTCAAGTTCTCACTGTTGAACAAACGATACCATTTGCATGGGAGAATACCATTGCTACGATCACATACAAAATCATCTCATCTGGATATGAATTGGGTCAATTCAACGTCACTCTTGAAGTACAGAAAACTGCAAAATGGCATGTTAATCTTGCAAATAGTGAATTGGAGATTTTACCTGGAGGGGATACGATTCAAGTGGAAGTCGTACAACTAGGAAACTCACCGAGCATCCCTTATTTTACAAAATCTGGCCAAGGATGGAATACTTCGCTTCCAGATGGTAGCCTTATGGAACCAGGACAATCAGAACTCATCGACATTTATGTCGAATCACCAGAAAGTGCAATAGCGGGTGAAGTCAATATAGTCAAGATTCGGGTCTCTGATGGCGTTGGGCTAGGATTAGAAGAATTTGAGATACCAGTTCGAGTATCTCCTTCACCAAATTTTGAACTTAATACAAATCAGACATGGTTCGTGAGTAGTGATGGAGGATATCCATTAGCATGGATGGAAAACTCAGGTAATACGATGAGCTATGTACCAATTGATCTGGAAAATTTACCTAGTGGATGGACTGTTTCAGGGGAACAATCTGCATCATTATCACCTCATGAAATACGAGGGATTCCATTTGAAATCATTCCACCTTCCGATTGGGATCAGGAATCATTCGATATCAATATCAGAGTCGATCATCCTGATTTAGGATTGTATATTGGGTTGATTACTGTCCAGTACTCAAATATTTCATTCTCTTCAAGTCCAGTATTGTCAGGTTCTTCTGGTTCCACTCAGGCCTTTACGTTGCATTCGGATCCAGCAATTACTACGACAGTCTCTGATGCAACAATGAACCAAGACGAGTATCGTGTTGTCTTAGAAGAAGGAATTCGTTTTGCAAGTGTCTCATCAACAAATGACATCATCCAGTATGTAATTATTGGATCTTCCTTAGCACAAGTGTCAGCCTCCTGCCAATTCATATCCAATGTATTCGATGAATTAGGACGGACCCCGTTAACCAGTGTTGCTGTTTCATGTAGTGTGATAGGAGACTTGAATGAACAGACACGATTGACATTCATTGCATCAACAAGTACTGGACAGGCAATTCCACTGGACGTGAATTCTTTTACAATCCAAAGAAATGAGTCGAAAATAGTCAATCTATCTGTGACTCAATGGGATCCAGCCCCAGGACAATTGATGATTCGAGTTGTTGGTTATGATGGAAATGGACTTGAGGTTATTTCAATTGAAACAGCTCAAGTTTCACGAGAATCAAATTGGAATGTTGGGATTGCAAGTTTCAGTGCAACTGGAGATCTCGATATTGCCATAACTCGTTCAAATTATGAAATCCTTGGAGAAATAAATTGCATCCTTACAGTAACGAGTTCGTCAAGTTCGTACAGTGTACAACGGATTGTAGATGTCGATGGTTCACAATTTGCTCCGATTGTCAAAATCAAAAACCCAGATATTTCAGACAGAGAAAGTCTGTCTGCAACGATTGGATGCGACTCACCATTCGACAAAGATGACAATCCTTCAGATGATACTGCGACAGCGATTTATGTCGAGGCAAGTGAAAGTTTGGTTACTACAAACAATCTCCTCTGGGGTTCGACATTAACAATTCTGATTGTTGGAGCATATGTCTTGGTAATGCAAAGAAAGGATACTCGACGGTTACATGACAAAATAAGAGAAAAACCAAAATCAACGACGCCAGTGAAGAAACAAGAAACCACTCGGATAGATAATGAAGTTGAAGATGATATTTCCATCGAAGAAATTCAAGAAGAGGAAATAGAGGAAGAACCTGTTTCATTGATTGAGGAAATCCCTGAAGTGGAAACGGACCTTAGCCCATCGAGCAGGTTAGATTCAATCCGGCAAGAACTCGATCCTGGCGAGGAAATAGTAGACACTACTAGTATTGAGGAACGAATGTCGAAGTTCTTTGATTAAGATGATATTACATACCTCAATAGGTATGAAGTTGTGCGAAGGGCATGAACCAGTCGAATTCTACCACCACTGCGTTTTATACGTTAGACGGTTGTGTTTCTGAAAATCTTGATGAAACATTTCAAGCACTACTGGAAGTTCGTAAAGGCAACAATCAATTATGGGAAAATCTGGCCTCCCGTGAAGGAATTCATTCTCGTTTACGAGAACAAGGATTGGAAGAATTCGGGGATCGAAGTGAAATTCCTTGGGATGACGCTACGCTTCTCTTCACATCAGTACGTATGCTCAACAGAGATTCAACGCCAATAATGCTTGGAGAAAACAAGAATAGAGAGCGATTCGGAAGGTTCCCTCACCATACAGGATCATCTTTGCAATATATTTTGGATAACATTGTGTCCATACCGAACCAGTCCGAAGGTTTGTACACTGACTTAGTAGAGCATTTGGAATATCTAACAGAACGGTGTTCAGAAATGAATACAGGTCACAAAGAATTCAGGGAAGGAAAAGCTGGTTTAATCATCTTAGGATACATAACCTTAGAAGAAGTCAAATCCTTAAGATCCATGCTT
>CEQX01012070.1_pt1 | contig 14571 bp, 11 predicted proteins | sample 356261 | NCBI WGS metagenome assembly CEQX01 (sample SAMEA2621076, study PRJEB7988) | marine metagenome | isolation source: saline water (ENVO:00002010), including | reverse complement strand
CGTGAGTTTATACTTACTCACCTTCAAGAGCGTTCAAAACCTGCTAACTTCACGCAACTTTGTGATGAATTAGCTGTAAACGATACCGAACGCCAAATTGCATTTAAGCGCCGCCTTCGTGCCATGGAGCGCGATGGCCAATTGTATTTTAATAAGTTTAAATGTTACGCCCTAATTGACGAAGCCGGTTTAACCAAAGGCAAAGTAATTGGCCACAGAGACGGTTTTGGCTTTTTAGAAGTTGAAGGCGAGAGCAAAGATTGGTTTATAGCTAAGCATCAAATGAACATGGTGCTGCACGGCGACATCGTACTTGCTAAAGGCACAAAACGTGGCTCAGGCTCAAAATGTGATGCCCGCATAATTAAAGTACTCACCAACGAGCGCGCACCTATTGTAGGGCGTTACTTTGTTGAGCATGGTATTGCAGTTGTTGTAGCCGAAGACCCACGTATTACTCAAGATATTATTATTCTGCCAGGCAGTGAAAACGGCGCGCGCCATAACCAAATGGTGCAAGTGCAAATCACTCAAAATCCCAGCCGTAACATGAACGCGGTAGGTAAAATTATTGACGTACTGGGCGAGCATTTAGCGCCAGGTATGGAAATAGAAGTGGCACTGCGCAATCACGATATTCCTCATGTTTGGCCAGAAGAAGTAGAAGAACAAGTAGCTCATTTAGGTGAGTTTGTTGATGAAGCCGACAAACAAGGCCGTGTAGATTTACGCGACCTGCCACTGGTCACCATAGATGGTGAAGACGCCCGCGACTTTGATGATGCCGTATATTGTGAGCGTAAAAAATCTGGCGGCTGGCGCTTATGGGTAGCCATTGCTGATGTATCGCATTATGTAGGTATGAACACGCCGCTAAATAAAGAAGCGATTGCTCGCGGTAACTCAGTGTATTTTCCTGAGCAAGTAATTCCAATGCTGCCAAAAGTGTTGTCGAACGGTTTATGTTCGCTTAACCCTAAAGTAGACCGCCTTTGTATGGTGGCCGAAATGACGGTATCAGACGCAGGTAAGCTTTCGGGTTATAAGTTTTACGAAGCGGTGATGAACTCACATGCGCGTTTAACCTACACCAAAGTAAATGCCATTTTACAAGGCGATGAAAAACTACGCGAAGAATACGCACCCGTTGTGCCACATTTAACTGACTTACAGCAAATGTATATGGCGCTTAAGTCGGCGCGCCAAACCCGTGGTGCTATTGAGTTTGAAACGCTCGAGACGCGTTTTGTATTTAACGCACACCGTAAAATAGAATCAATTGTGCCGGTTGTTCGTAACGACGCGCACAAACTGATTGAAGAATGTATGATTTTAGCCAATGTATCGGCGGCTAAATTATTAGAAAAACACGAAGCCAGCGCGCTTTACCGTGTGCACGATGAGCCAGATCAAGAAAAACTAGGTAATTTTACTCAGTTTTTAAGTGAGCTTGGCATTCAAAGCACATTAAGTGATGAGCCAACACCGAAAGAAATTACCCAAGTGTTAGCCCGTTTAGGCGACCGCCCAGAGGCCGAGCTTATTCAAACCATGCTACTTCGTTCAATGAAGCAAGCGGTTTATCAGCCAGATAACATAGGCCACTTTGGTTTGGCGCTGCCTGCGTATGCACACTTTACCTCACCGATTCGCCGTTACCCTGATTTAGTGGTACACCGTGCAATTAAAGCGGTAATAAAAGCACAAGGTCAGCAAACATCGGGCGCATACGCGTACACTGATGATGAAGTAGACCAACTAGGCGAGCAGTGTTCAACCACCGAGCGCCGCGCAGACGACGCAACGCGTGAAGTTGCCGACTGGCTTAAATGTGAGTTTATGCAAGACCACGTGGGTGATGAGTTTAACGGGGTTATTTCATCCGTTACTAACTTTGGCTTATTTATACGCCTAGACGACTTACAAATTGATGGCCTGATCCATGTTACTAATTTAGGTGATGAATACTTCCATCATGATGGTGCAAAACACACCCTAATTGGCGAGCATACACATACCGTTTACCGCCTTGGCGATAAAGTAACGGTACAAGTTGCTTCGGTAAGTTTAGATGAGCGCCGTATAAATTTAACGCTCAGTGGTGATGTGGCTCAAGACAGATACGCGCGTCGCCGTGGCTCAGCTAAAGGAGCAGGGCGCGGTAAATCAAGCCATGCACCAGCAAGTGTAAGATCGCAGCTTAAAGCGGGTAAAATCCCTGGAAAAAACACATCAGGCGATGAAAAACCCAAAGCTGGTAAAAAACCAGCCAGTAAAAGCAAAGGCAAACCAGCGGGTAAGTCTGGCGCAAAACCAGCCGGTAAAAAAGCCGCTGAAACCACCGCTAAGAAAAAACCGAAAAAAAAGGCAGTTAAAAAGCCTAAAAGACCAGGCAAAAATGCCCGTAAACGTAATAGCCCAGGAGCAAACAATACGTGAGTAATGAATTAATTTTTGGCTTTCACTCTGTTGAAGCAATTTTAGCAAAAGAGCCAGAGCGTTTTTTAGAAATTTATGCCCTAAAAGGTCGTGATGATAAGCGCTTATCCCCGATTATTAATGAAGCACGTAAATTTGGTATTTCTGTACAATTTATGCAGCGAAAAGCGCTAGATAACAAAGCAAACGATGAGCAGCACCAAGGCATTATTGCCAATGTAAAAGCTGCGCGTGTTTACAACGAAAAAGATTTAGATGAGATCATTGCTCGCGAAGATACGCCGTTTTTACTAGTACTAGATGGCATAACCGATCCGCACAATTTAGGTGCCTGCCTACGTAGCGCAGATGCAGCAGGTGTACACGCTATAATTGTACCTAAAGATAAGTCGGCCAAGCTTAACGGCACAGCACGTAAAGTAGCCTGTGGCGCAGCCGAAACCGTACCGCTTATTCAGGTAACAAACCTGGCGCGTACGCTTCGCGAAATTAAAGACGCAGGCGTATGGGTTGTGGGCACCGCAGGTGAAACAGACACCCACGTGTTTGATGCAAACCTTACTGGGCCAATGGCAATAGTAATGGGAGCAGAGGGCGAGGGCATGCGCCGTTTAACGCGTGAGCATTGCGACGTGTTAGTTAAAATTCCGATGGCAGGAAGTGTTTCTAGCTTAAATGTATCGGTAGCCACCGGTATTTGTTTATTTGAAGTGCTACGCCAACGTAACGTAAATAACTAATATCCAGTTGCTTAATTAATATATTTATTTTTAGGCAGCTAAGCGTGTCGATAGACAAAATTCGTTATTTAATCGTTTAAATAAGGGATTTAGTTAGCGCCAAATTTAGCTTACAAAACGCCGAGGTTATTTTAACCTCGGCGTTTTTTATGTAGCGTAGTTGGTAATTTTACAGGTTAAGCAAATCGCCAACGCGCACTAATAGCCTAAACGTAATGCGATAAACTCAGCGAGTTTGTCTACTGCATGCTCCGACTCCCCACCGCTTTTTATTAAGCTAATACCTATGCTACCAAGAGCTGGTAAATATTTACTTTGCGCCTGAAAATTAAGATCGCTTGGCACCGTACTTTTAGCCAGTACAGTAATACCCAAGCCTTCTTTTAAAGCGGCAATAAGGCCGGTTAAATCGGCATTGCTGTAAACAATACGGTATTTGATATTGGCACTTTTAAGTGCATCTGTAGCGCGGCGCCTATAAATACAGCCCTCGGGCGCGGTGACTAAGGTTACTACCTCATTTTTTGCCTGTGCTAGGTCGCCCACCCATACTAGCTCGTCTTGCATAAAAATAGGGAACTTGTCTGAATTAAGGCGCTCGTTAAGTGCTAAAACAAGATCAAATTGATCTTGCCTTGAGGCTGACAGTAAATGTTTACTTAAGCGCGATTTAACCTCCAGCGATACCTCAGGATAAAGCGAGACAAAATCACCAATAATAGAGGGTAAAATACGTGCTGCAAATTCGCTAGGAATACCCAAGCGCACTTTACCGGTTATGCTTTCTGAGGTGAACTGCTGCAAAATAGCATCGTTATACTGCATCATTTGTTTTGCCATAGGCAAAAGTAGCTCACCGTACTGATTAAGCACTTGGCGCTGGCCCTGCTTTTTAAATAATTTATAACCGAGTAAATCTTCAAGGCGTTTAATTTGCAAGCTTACCGCAGGTTGCGATAACCCCAGAAGGTCGCCGGCTTTTGCAAATCCACCTACCTCAACAACCATTACAAAGGTACGCAAACTGTCGGTTGATATGTTTTTCATATTTAAAATTACAATTTATATAGCTACATATATAAGTATTATTTATCAATTGATAAATAATTACAATTTGTTGTTGTCACAGTGGCGCAATATACTTTTGGTATCAAAAATACACAGGTGTTTGTTATGACTTTTAACCCAATAATGTTTGCCCGCCACAGCAATGCTGCAAGTGCAGTTACCAATGCCGTGCAAGCAAATAACAACCTCGTTGTAATGGATTTTAGTGGCAGTGAAACCAGTGTATTTTTAAGCACTATTTTAGGGTTAGATCTCACAAAGCTTACAGCCAGCGGCTTAGGCCTAAAAGGCACGCTTGATGGCGATTTAAATTCTGATTACAGCTTTGCCGTTTATTACTTTAGCGAAACCGCATTTAGATTTGTATTACCGCACAGCGCAAGCTTGCAATTACAAGCACTGATAAACGAGCAGCAACTTCGTTTTGATATTGATTATGTACTACGTAGCGACCTTGCAACTCTTGCGCTGTGTGGAGCAAACGCATTTGATACCTTAATTAGCGCGTTTAAATTAACGCCAGGGCTGCGTTTATCAAACCCGCAACTATGCTATGGCGCGCAAAGCGGCGAAGTATTTATTACCGCCATAGATAAAAACGACGAACAGCACTTTGTGCTAGTAGCCAAGCAACAAGAACTACAAAAGTGGCAACAGCACTTACAAGCACAAGGTTTTGCCCTAATGCAAAACGAAGCTGCCTAATACATAAAATAACCGGTAAACATAACCGTGTTTGCCTGTTGAGTTAAATCTATTTAAGCCACGCCCGCACAGGGTTAATTTAAAAGTGAAGGAATGTTATGACTTCTAAAACTGTACTACATGCTAAGCACCTTGAAGCAGGCGCAAAAATGGTTGATTTTCATGGCTGGGAAATGCCAATCAACTACGGCTCACAAATAGAAGAACACAATGCAGTGCGTACCGATGCAGGTATGTTTGACGTATCACACATGACCATTGTTGATATTGAAGGCGAACAAGCAAAAGCATTTTTACGTAAGTTAGTAGCAAACGACGTAGCAAAATTAACAGTCCCTGGTAAAGCGCTTTACACGGGCATGCTTAACGAGCAAGGCGGCGTAATAGACGATCTAATTATTTACTACTTTAGCGAAACGTTTTATCGCTTAGTGGTAAATTCTGCCACCCGCGAAAAAGATTTAGCTCACTTAGCTAAAGTATCTGCCGACTTTACAGTAACCGTAACTGAGCGCCCAGAGTTTGCAATGATTGCAGTACAAGGCCCTAACGCTAAAGCAAAAACAGCCACTCTTTTAAATGCCGAGCAACAAGCAGCCGTTGAAGGCATGAAGCCATTTTTTGGTGTACAAGTAGGTGATTTATTTATTGCCACAACGGGTTATACTGGCGAAGACGGTTACGAAATAGTAGTACCGAACGAGCAAGCAGCCGATTTATGGCAACAACTGCTAGATGCAGGTGTAGCGCCAGCCGGTTTAGGTGCACGCGACACGCTACGTTTAGAAGCAGGTATGAACCTTTACGGCCTAGATATGGACGAAAGCGTATCGCCACTTGCAGCTAACATGGCATGGACCATTGCATGGGAACCAGAAGATCGTGACTTTATTGGTCGTGACGTACTTGTTAAGCAACGCGCCGAAAAAAGCACCCATAAACTTGTTGGTTTAGTGCTTGAAGAAAAAGGCGTATTGCGTAGCGGCTCAAAAGTAATTGTTGAAGGTGGTGAAGGGGTAATTACCTCAGGTACTTTCTCACCAACACTTGGTTTTAGTGTAGCCCTTGCACGTGTACCACGTTCAACAGGGGATACAGCCCAAGTAGAAATGCGCAAAAAATTAGTTAACGTTAAAGTAGTAAAGCCTAGCTTTGTACGTAACGGCAAATCAATCATTTAAAAATTTGGTTATACCAATCACAATAATTATTGTGATTGGTATCCTCCCAATATAAACCAAAGGAACAAAATAATGAGCAATATCCCTAGCGATTTAAAATACGCCTCTTCTCACGAGTGGGTTCGCAACGAAGGTGACGGTACATTTACTGTGGGTATTTCTGAGCATGCGCAAGAGCTGCTTGGCGACATGGTATTTGTAGAACTACCAGAAGTAGGCGATGCAGTAGATGCAGGCGAAGATTGTGCAGTTGCAGAGTCGGTTAAAGCTGCATCAGACATTTACGCACCAGTTGGCGGCGAAATTGTAGCGATTAACGAAGAGCTAGAAGACGCACCAGAAACGGTTAACAACGACCCATATGGTGACGGCTGGTTATTCCGCATTAAAGCAACTGACGAGTCAGAGCTTGAAAACCTACTTAGCGCAGAAGACTACGCTAACACAATCGACGAAGAGTAATACTCTAAGTAGATGACAAAAGCCCCATTCACTGTTTTTGGGGCTTTTATGATTTAACGGCCTACTTCCCATACACAGTACGTTATTAAATCATCACATATTTTAATCAATACTAATTACCCGTTAGTATTTAGGATCATAGGAATCTAGACGCATGTCAAACGCCAAATCTCTTGAACAGTTAGAGCAAAAGCAAGATTTTATTCGCCGCCACATTGGGCCAAGCCCAGCACAAGTAAGCGATATGCTAAGTGCTTTAGAAGTATCAAGTGTGCAAGAGCTGATCGACCAAACTGTACCTGCAAGCATTCGCTTAGCGCAGCCATTAACAGTTGGCGAAAGCCGTACTGAAGTTGAAACACTAAGCTACTTAAAATCGGTAGCAAGCAAAAATAAAGTTTTCAAATCGTACATTGGCCAAGGCTACCACCCAACGCACGTACCGCACGTAATTTTACGTAACGTACTAGAAAACCCAGGTTGGTATACTGCGTACACGCCGTACCAGCCAGAAATTGCGCAAGGGCGTTTAGAGTCGTTACTAAATTTTCAAACTATGACCCTAGATTTAACAGGCCTTGATTTAGCAAGCGCCTCGTTACTTGACGAATCAACCGCTGCTGCTGAGGCAATGGGCCTTGCAAAACGCGTATCTAAAGCTAAAAAGGCCAATGCCTTTTTTATCGCCGACGACGTGCACACACAAACTATTGACGTAGTAAGCACCCGTGCTGAGCAGTTTGGTTTTGAAATAATTGTAGGTAAAGCAGAAGATGCCGTTAACCACGACATTTTTGGCGCACTTTTCCAATACCCAACTACATCAGGTGAAGTAGTCGATATAACCGACCTAATTGCTGGCGTACAAAGCAAAAAGGCCATTGCCTGTGTTGCTGCCGACATTATGAGCTTATTACTATTAAAAGCGCCGGGTAAATTAGGTGCCGACGTAGTACTTGGTTCGGCTCAGCGTTTTGGTGTACCTATGGGTTACGGCGGACCACACGCTGCATTTTTTGCAACACGTGACGCATACAAACGTTCATTACCAGGGCGCATTATTGGTGTATCTAAAGACCGTTTAGGTAACGATGCACTGCGTATGGCAATGCAAACGCGCGAACAACACATTCGCCGCGACAAAGCCAACTCAAACATTTGTACAGCGCAGGTATTACTTGCCAACATGGCAGCGTTTTACGCGGTGTACCATGGCCCACAAGGCTTAAAAACTATCGCGCAGCGTATACATCGCTTTGCTGATATTTTAGCTGCCGGCCTAAAAGCTAAAGGTGTAGCACTTAAACACAGCACCTGGTTTGATACGCTAACAGTAGTTAGCGACAGCAAAGAAGACGTAATAGTACGTGCACTTGCCAAAGGCGTTAACTTTGCCACAAACCACGACGGCGAATACTCTATTTCGGTTTCAGAAACTACAACACGCGCCGATGTAGCTGAGCTATTTGATATTGTACTAGGTGAAGGCCATGGCCTAAGCGTAGATAGTATTGCAGCCGATATTGAAGCAAACGGTAGCGACTCTATTCCAGCTAGTTTAGTACGTGATGACGAAGTATTAACGCATCCAAACTTTAACAGCTACCACAGCGAAACAGACATGCTTCGCTACATTAAGCGCCTAGAAAACAAAGATTTAGCGCTTAACCACTCAATGATCTCGTTAGGTTCATGTACCATGAAACTAAACGCGACCGCTGAGATGATCCCAATTACATGGCCTGAATTTGCAAACTTGCACCCATTCTGCCCGCTCGATCAGGCCGAAGGTTACCAAATAATGATTAACGAGCTGCACGACTGGCTAGTTAATATTACGGGGTACGATGCAGTTTCACTACAGCCAAACTCTGGCGCACAAGGTGAATACGCAGGCTTAATTGCTATTCGTAAATACCACGAGTCACGCGGCGATGCGCACCGTAACGTATGTTTAATTCCAAGCTCAGCGCACGGTACTAACCCTGCATCTGCGCAAATGGCCAGCATGAAAATTGTAGTGGTTGATTGTGATAAAAACGGTAACGTAGACATGGCCGATCTAAAAGCGAAAGCCGAAGAAGTGTCTGAAAACTTATCGTGTATTATGATCACATACCCATCTACACACGGCGTTTACGAAGAAACCATTCGCGAAATTTGTGACATTGTGCACGAGCACGGCGGGCAAGTTTACATGGATGGCGCAAACATGAACGCCCAAGTAGGCGTAACAAGCCCAGGCTTTATTGGCTCAGACGTATCGCACTTAAACTTGCACAAAACGTTTTGTATTCCGCACGGTGGCGGTGGCCCAGGTGTAGGCCCAATTGGTGTTAAATCGCACCTTGCGCCATTCATGCCAAACCACAGCGTAATTAACGTACCGGGTACAAACATTAACAACGGTGCAGTATCAGCAGCGCCTTACGGCTCAGCCGCTATTTTACCTATTTCATGGGCTTACATTACCATGATGGGCTCAGAGGGCTTAAAACAAGCCACTGAAATGGCGATTGTGAATGCTAACTACTTAACACACGAGTTAAGCCAGCACTTCCCAATTTTATACCGTGGCCGTAACAACCGCGTTGCGCACGAATGTATTGTTGACCTACGCCCACTTAAAGAGCAATCAGGCATTACTGAAATGGACGTAGCTAAGCGCTTGCAAGATTACGGCTTCCATTCACCCACTATGTCGTTCCCAGTAGCGGGCACGTTAATGATTGAGCCAACTGAATCTGAGTCAAAAGGCGAGATAGACCGCTTTATCGAAGCTATGGTGTCAATCAAAGGCGAAATCGACAAAGTAATCTCTGGCGAATGGTCAATCGAAAACAACCCACTTGTCTTTGCACCACATACACAAGCTGACGTACTTGGTAACGAATGGGACCGCGCGTACGACCGTTTTTACGCTGCATTCCCAGTGCCTTCGGTAGCAAAAGACAAGTTTTGGCCAACCGTTACACGAATAGATGACGTATACGGCGACCGTAACTTAGTATGTTCATGCCCAGCGGTAGAGACATATCGCGATTAATTTTTGAACTTTAATGGGTAGTTGTCGTACTCTAATAAAGTCTGTGACTTTATTTTGGTAGTTTGTGAGTCGAATATAGTTTGTGACTCGTAAAGAATTGAAAGGTGAGCCTAGTGCTCACCTTTTTTGACTGTGTCGAGTTTAACTCTCGTCTTGATTGAAATAATATTACTTTTAATGTCTAATAAATTGTTTAAAGTTATTAGATATTTAACAGGGATGGCAATTGAGTTTTAAATTAAATATGAATGGTGACTTGTGGGAAGGGTTCTGTGAAAGGATGCTTCGACATGAGTTTGGTTGGAAAAACTTTACTAGTGTTCCTCATCACGATAGAGGGGATCATGGAATAGAGTTTTTTACAAATTGTGGTGTCATATTTCAATGTTATTATCCCGACCCTGCCTACTCAATGGACGAACATCGTAAGCATGTTCAAAAAAAAATTAATGAAGATCTCAAAAAGCTTTCAGAATATGAAAATGAGATTCAAAAAATGCTTGGCGACGTTAAAATATCGTCTTGGGTGTTAGTGATACCAGAAGTTAGAACTAAAGAACTGCTAAAGTACTGTAAAACTAAAGAAAAAAAACTTCCCTCCCTTACGTATCAAGCTAAATGCGGCATTTCTGTAAAAATTGAAACAGATAACTCATTCCCGAAAGGTTCTCTCTATTCTAGAAAATTTATTGGAGAAGAGATCAATATACCTATTCAAAAGGTTGAAGAGGCACATACAGATATTTGGAAAACAGACAATAGTAACTTTTTTGAAAATATATGTAGAAAGACGGCTAAAGTTACAGATGTAAATTTAGAAAACTTGCGTAAGACATTGATTGCACAGTATATGCAACTAGAAGATTTAATGGATGCATACCGCGATCAATTTCCTGACTTGTACACTCAAGTAACATCAATTGCTCTGGTTAACCTAGAAGAACTAAAGAATGAAAACTTATTTGTGAAAGAGAATCCAAAGATGATTTTGACGTCTTTGTTGAAAAGGAATAGGGAGTCCATTGATAAAATAGAGCAATCAATTTCTAGGGCTAATATAGAAGCTTTTTCTAGTGGCTTTATAGCTAGATGGCTGGCTGAATGTAAGATGGATTTTATTATTGATGAGTAATGAAAAAGAATTTCAAAATACCAGAAAGGCGACAGCACTGATTAGTGATGCTGGATATCCTTTGCCAATTGAATTGAGACCTATTTGGAGAATTGGTCTAATTTGTTTAGCGATTCAGGAATCAAGTAAAGATGGTCAAACACTTAAATTAAATAAAGTGCGTTTTCTTCTTTGGATGCTTATTAGACCCCAAAAGTGGGATAGTTACTATGATTGCCTGCACGGCTATGACGATTCAATTATTTCAATGTCATCTGACAAGTCAACGGAAAAGGCTGTTGAACTGGCCATTTCAAAGAATTTCGTGAGGTTAGATTCTGATTGCCTAACTTTAAGTGTAGAAGGTGATAATCTATTGCAACTTGCACGTGATTTAAAGATGTTTCAACGTGAAACTGAATTCTTACACACCATTAAAAATAAGGTAACAGATACTTATATTAAAAGGATTTTAGGAAATTAAAATGCTTGGACTAACTTTAAAGAAACTGACAGTTACATCTATTACAAATGATGGAAATTACTATACAGAGTTAACATTTACAAAAGGACTTAATATTCTGAGGGCTGAAAACTCCTCTGGTAAATCAACTTGTGTTAACTCAATTGCTTATGCTTTAGGTTTGGATGCGATATTGGGCCCTAGCCGAAGAAAGCCTTTCCCACGCTCTATGCATCAGTTTTTGGAAGTTTCAAAGGATGATTCTGCGCCACACTTTGTAAGACAATCTTATGTCGAGCTAGAAGTGGAAAATGAAAATAATGAATGGGCTAAGTTTAAAAGAGACGTAGAAGGGAACAAGGATAAGGTCACTATTTACGATAAGAGCGGTGAAATAGGTGACTTTTTCTTGGGAAGTGCAGGAAGTGTAGGTTCAGCAAAAAGTGAAATGGGTTTTCACTTCTGGTTAGAGAGATATATAAACTGGAACTTACCAGACTTAATGACTCATGATGGAAAGCCTACTAGGTTATATTTGGAGTGTGTTTTTCCTTTATTTTTCATTGAGCAAAAAAGAGGTTGGTCTGAAATACAAGCAAATACACCAACGTATTATGGAATTAAAGGTGTCAAGAAAGCTGCAATAGAGTTTTGTTTAGGAGTAGAAAGCTACTCTAAAAAAAATAGATTGGCGGAACTAAATGCCTTTATCTCTGATGTAGAAAAGAACTGGGATAAAATAATTAGTTCTGCTGCTTCGTTGGCTGAATTTGGGGGCTTGAGGCTGCAACTCGGTTGCACCTTGGACAAAGAAAGTTTTTTTCCTCTTATTTCATTTCAAGTGCCACATCAAGATAAATCAACGGAGCTTGAGCCGTATATCAACGGGCTGAAATCAACTTTAGCAGATATATTAAATAGTATAAAAAAATGGCCTCACTATAACGAGGTCTCGGAATTAACAGCAACAAAAAGATCGCTAATAAGAGAGGCTGATCAATTTGCTCAAAGGCAAGAAGCATTATTAATATCTATCCAAAAAAACGAAGAAAAGATTTCAAGTATTACTATTGAATTAGATAGGTATAAGCAATTGAAACGTCTTCATGATGTTGGCAGTGATAATAGTTTTGAAATTGTTGTTACTTCGTGCCCTGTCTGTGAATCAGATATGTACGATAGTTTAGCTAAGGTTTCTGTAGACTCTAAGCCATTATCGGTCGAGCAGAATATTGAATTTCTCAAAAATCAGCTTGATTTCTATTCTGGAATAAAGAAAAGACATACAAAGGATCTTGAAGAGTTAGAAAAAGAAATAACCTTCGTTCAATCTACCATTATTAAAGTTCAATCTAAAATAGATGAATTAAAGACTGACGAAGCGCAGTTCATAGAAATATATGGCAAAGATTTAAAGAGGAAAGTAGAAATCGAAGCTGAAATAAGGGAGTTAACTAAACTCCTTTCTAAGCAGGCTGATTTCAATCAAAGGGCTAAGGATTGTCATCGTGAGTGGCAGACGTTTTCTTCTGAACTAAAAGCATTAAGAAAGAAATCTTCTGAAGATGTATCATTTAAAATCAGAAAAGAGTTGAAAGAGTTGTTGGTCAAAAACTTAACCGAATTTGGTTACAAAACAGCTAATCAACATTTTCTTCAAATATCTGAGCAAACATTACGGCCTGAATTAGACGGATACGATATTGTTGCTGACTCCTCTGCTAGCGATTACATCAGAATTATTTGGTCATATACGTTGGCTTTGCTGGAGTTGGGAATTGCCAATGACAAAGTAAGGCATGGAGGTTTCGTTGTGTTTGATGAGCCTAGACAACATGAAACAGACAAAGGAAGTTTTGCATCTTTACTAAATAAATCTAGTTCACTATTGAATTCCGGTGGGCAGGTTATTGTTGCAACCAGTATGAATGTCAATGAATTAAACAGCTATGACTTGAAGAATGCCAATATTCGCATTTTCGATGATGGTGAATATATTTTAAAGAAAGACGAAGATGAAGAATTAAATGGACAATAAGCTTAGCTGTAATAAGCACGGCAGTTCAAATGCAACTTTCATTTGCCAACACTTAGCTAGTGGAGAAGGTTTAGGTTTTAACTTGGGTTACGACCCTGACAACCCAGACGAATTATGCCCAGATGCTTGGTGCAATAAATGCGAAGAAGTCTTAGATACTGAAGGCGAGTGGAATGACAAATTAGAAGCCTTTGCTGATATAAAGGTTATGTGTGTGAAAACCAAAGGGGTCTGAAAACCAAAGGGGTCAAATCTTGACTTCATACATCAATGGTCTAGATTTATAGTTTATTGCTCATTGAGTTTATTATTATGTCTAGACCGCTGCGAATAGAGTATGAAAATGCGTTTTATCATGTGATGAATCGCGGCCGAGGGCGTGAAAATACCTTTTTGGGTGATGACGATTTTAAGCATTTTTTATATTGCATTGAGCAAGCAAGCCTTCGCTTTAATATTGAAGTGCATTCTTATTGTTTAATGACCAATCATTACCACCTGCTAATCAAAACCCCTGATGCAAATTTAGGCCGAGCCATGAAGCATATTAATGGCCTTTATACTCAATACTTTAATAGAGCACATAACACAGATGGTGCTCTGTTTAGAGGGCGCTACAAAGCGGTGCTTGTGGATGCTGATAATTACTTACTCCATGTTAGCCGTTATATACATCGTAACCCTATAGAAGCAAGTACACCGCTAGTCGATGAACTCATTGACTATAAATGGTCTAGCTACTCAGCCTTCATCAAAAAAGCGGCGACACCGAAATGGTTAGTTCGAGACTTTATATTTTCGCTTCAAGGAAAAAAGCGTAAATATGCTGCGTACAAACAGTTTGTTGAATATGAAAATAATAAAGAAATAAGCGCTTTTTATAGTGCTAAAAAGTTATTGTCGGTTTTAGGTTGTGAGGACTTTATTGAAAGTATAAAAGACTACATTGCCAAGCCTGATAGCGAAAGAAAGCTTGTTAGTAAAAATCACTCAGCAGATGATGTTATAGCTTACTTAGCTCAATATTTTAATGTTGAAGTTAATGAGATTATAACGGTTAAAAAGGGGCGAAAAGAGAAAAATTTACCACGCTGGTTTGCTATTAAATTATGCCAAGATTTAACGGAATTAAATTTGCAGGCTCTAGCAGCTGTTTTTAATGTTGAGCATTATTCGGCGATATCGAAAGCTGTAGGTAGGTTGAATAAATTAATGGTTGAAGATGAAAAGGTTAAATTACAATTGGAAAAACTTCGAGATTGTTTGATGTCTGAAGTCAAGATTTGATAATCATATAGAAAGCTCCTCGAGTTTTTCG
>CEQX01015251.1_pt1 | contig 14592 bp, 6 predicted proteins | sample 356261 | NCBI WGS metagenome assembly CEQX01 (sample SAMEA2621076, study PRJEB7988) | marine metagenome | isolation source: saline water (ENVO:00002010), including | reverse complement strand
GGCTGCCCTATGAGTCCGACGCGCTACCAACTACGCCACCCCGGCCTACCCTCGCCTGCGAAAACCCCCATTTGAATAATGCGGGTTCAAATTGAAGGAATCTGACCGCATCCTTCATTCGCCTTCACTCATCCGGAGGGGTATGGTCGACCTCTCGACAGCGATGACGGCGGCGCAAGGTGAGCGCCGACAGCGAATGCCTGGAGATGGTAAAGAAAAGAAGGTGCGTCGGACTGGTCGCAACCTTGGAATTGAGCCATTTGACCCAGTAAAACACGTCGCAAAGGAGAAGGCAGATATGGCCTCGATGTGGCTGGTACTTGGATTCGCACTTCTCGTTACTTTGTTGATGCGATATGTCTTGATGGGTGTAACTGATCCCGAAAACTCAAAAATTCTGTATATACTTCCATTAACATGTATTTTCCTTATTCCAACACTTCATCGAACAATTATGCCGGAACGTTTCGTTGAGCACTATGGTGGCGGTACTTGGTTCAAGGCAGCTTTCCTTCATACATTCACATTCTTGGCACTTTCTTTCTTGCTCGTCAATCCTCCATTTGGAGACATTGCGGCTCCAGAGTTGGCAAAATCTTGGACAGTTGTTGCACATGATGGTGAAGAAATTGAATATCCCTTTGATGTATCAACAAAAGGGACAACTCTCACTTGGCATACGAATGGTTCAACAACTCTACAAGGAGATGCATGGCTCTTATTCGGATTGATGGATAACAAAAATTCAGATGGTGCTTCGGTTGAAGTAACTCGTGAATATCAGGCCAATGTGACAACAAGAGAAGTCAATGCCTCTTTTTGGTATGATAATCAAGAAGCCATAAAAAACGGAACTTCCAGTTCAAATGAAAGTTCACCTAACTTAACTCCTCACGGAGACCAAGACCAACCCTTTGCAATTTTCTTGGGTACAGATTTAGGAGAAGGTATTCATAAAATTACGGTCGTCATAACCGAAGATGGAGATCCATGGGAAAATGTTCAGACCTATAATTGGACACTCGAAGTCATCAATGTGTCTCCTTTTGATCAAGACAGCATATCTGAATGATTCTTTAGAATCTGGTTAAAGAGAGTATCAATTTCAATCGTTACGCGTAATTCAGCGGTCTTACTTTCGACTTTTCTGCGTCGATAGTTTCTGACAAATGAGGCGAGTGGTGTCCAAGAAAGGGCGTCGAACATAATGCGTGTTGTTTGGTTCATGTTCTTGCGTCAGTTCTAGGATACTGTTACTTTCTTTCGACAGTAAATGTGAAAGTGAAAGTGAAGGACCTCAGGATTTGAGCATTGAGACCAATCGGGCGGTCATTGCATCAAGTTGTATGCGTTCACCACCTCCTTCAACAAGTCGATAATCGACTTCAGCCATGACTTGAGTGAGGTCCAATTTATCCGTTTCTGAAATAAAATCTACTCCGTACAATTCGCGGTGCAGCTGCCCGACAAAATCAGTCCCTGCCAAACCGTATCGATCAAGAAGTTCTTGGAGCCTTCTTCGGGCAACATGAAAGCCATCTTCTCGACATGCCATGATGTATTGGTGCAATGCTTCTGGAGGAGCGGTTGCCGATGTTTCATAGACGATTGATCTGGAGATCGTATCGCTGATTGCTGCTGAAACCTGTAAGGCAGTAATCGCCCGTCGTAAATCGCCTTGAGCAATCCGGGCTAATGCATCTGCTGCATCATCGTCGAGTGTCACATTCTCTTCTTTTGCAACGTGCTTAACTTGATCGAGAACATCAGCATCTGCAAGTGGACGGAATCGAAATACTGCGCATCGAGATTGAATGGGTTCGATAACCTTCGAAGAATAATTGCACGAAAGAATAAATCGACACGTTTCTGCATATTGTTCCATGATTCGGCGTAAAGCACCCTGTGCATCATTGGTCAGCGCATCAGATTCATCGAGGAAAATAATCTTGAATTTTGCATCACCATAAGGTTGAGTTCGTGCAAATTGTTTCACCTTTGAACGTATTTTATCCAGCCCTCTTTCGTCTGATGCGTTCATTTCGAGTAGATTGTCTCGGAAATTTTCTCCATAGACATCTTTGGTCAAGGCCATTGCTGCAGTGGTCTTGCCAGTTCCAGGAGGTCCTGCAAAGAGCAAATGAGGGAATTCCTTGTGTTCTGCATAAACCGTTAATCGGCTTACTACGGAGGCTTGGCCTCGGATTTCAGAAACACTTTGTGGCCGATGACGCTCAACCCATAACTCGCTCATATCGACCAGAGATTGCCGAGCCTCCTTCAACATTCGGTTGCATTTGAATCAACAATTTTAGCCGCCCCCCTATGGGGGGCGCTGAGCGAATCAGTCATAACCTTCCACATCTTAGCCGAAGCGAGCGCCATGAGAACTACGTCCAATCCCAGAAATCTTTCAGCAGCCATAATTATGGTTTTGATGTTCCTACTCGCCGATTTATTTGTTCCATCAGCCTTCCCTGCTGTCGATCAACTCGAAGAAGAGCAAACCGTTCAGTACGTCACTTCTACGCTCAATCCATCCGCTGACACATACATCGACTCGGATAATCCGAACGACGATTTTTCCAGTGATGATACGGGATTACTGGGAGTTTCGGGCTCCAGTGAGGGGAGAATCCTGCTTTCATTCCCTCTGAATTTTGCTTCAACTGATACAATTCATTCCTCGCGAGTTGACCTCGTATGCAGCAGCAGTACTGCCTCAAACGGCTTGGCAGTATACCCTGCAACAACCAGCGTATCGTGGAACGAGAGCGCAACATGGAATACTCGAAATGGTGCACTTGCTTGGTCTGAGCCTGGAATTGAAGGTTCATCAGATCGAAACGTATGGGAGCCGTTCCACCTCGCTCCACCCTTGGGTATCGGAGGAGGTTCATCAACCGTTGAACTGAACGTAACTGCGTTGACACAATCTGCTGTTGCCTCAAGTCAAAGTACACTTGATATCGTCATTTCTGCTCATGATGCCCAGTATGATTGTGAACTAAATGAAACTCTTAATGCTGCTAACAAGCCAACACTGATTGTTGATTCATCAACAACAACCGCTGGTTCTGGAGGCTTGATGACTCCTAATTTCGTAGCCGATAATGCACCTTTGATGAGTGGAGATTTCATATTATCCGCAGATCTCAATCCATCGATGACTTGGGACGCATATTCTGGTATTCTCGCTGAGGTTCAAGTCTCTCTCGACTCAGGTTTCAAGAGCACTGAAGATAATTACAACTGGGTGTACAATTCTGATATTGACACAAGTGCTTTCTCCCTAGCAGGAACAACAGGATCGCTTACAATTCCTCAATCTGATGCTTTCGAAAACGGAACATACATGCATTACAGAATGCGTTCAATGGATTCAACAGGAATTCTCGGTCCATGGGAAACAGGTTCGTTCTTCCTCCCTGAACATGATGTCATCGATAACGGAGACGGGACAGCTACAATTGCAGTCGACATTGATGATCTATCAACAGACCTGAATTTCATCGAAGATGCGGTCGCAGATGAGAATAACAAGAATACCAATTATGGATCCTCCGCTACATTGGATGCTACATTATCTTCAACAAAGGAAACAATTCCTCACTTCAGATTCGCATTCGATGCGTTAGGAATGCATTCAAATGCAACAATTCTTGAGGCTTCATTGAATCTTACCCGATCCACTTCAAGCGGTTCAGCAACGCTGGCATTACATGAGATGGACAATGATGGCTCATGGATTGAAGATGAACTTACCTGGCTGCGAAAGAAAACCAGTCAATGGTGGAGAAGCGGAGGCCGAGGGCTGATTAGTCATACGACTGATACAGGTGTTTTTGGTTCACAGATAAGTGATGACTTTTCATTTGACTTGACCTCTACATTACAACAGCATATCGATAACGGGAACACAGGTGTTGTTGATTTTGCACTAACCACGCGTTCAGAAACTGGCGCTTATTCTGCTAATGCAGGGATTGATTCTGTCTCTTTCCATTCTTCCGATGCCACAACAGAATCCGACAAACCCTATCTCTACATCAAATATGACTGGGGTACGCCAGTAACCGTCGCACCTTCTCTCACTTCTCCGTATGATGGCGAAACTCTGTGGAATCAAACAGGTCACAATTTCACCGGAAATACGACTCCTTCATTGACGTGGTCTGCTAGCACATCCGGCTCTTATGATATGATTTTTGAATTGTCTACAGACGGCCAATACCATAATCGTGTCGCTTATGTAGATACGCGTGTTGATTCAGATTTCTTGCCAAGTGACGGAGACTTTTCATTCACTGGTGCCGATAGCCTTGAAGCCGGACACATGTACAATTGGAGGATGCTTCATATCGACTCCAACGGACGTCATGGTGATTGGACACATTCAACATTCTTGATCAGTAACATGAATTCGACATGGCTTGGTGGCGATCGATATGAGTTTAGACTCAAGCAAGGAAACGCAAGTTCCGATGACCTCCACCCAGCATGTGCGGATACCTACATCGACTCAGGTATGCCAAGTTCAAATTATGGTCAGGAAACCGAACTTCAGGTCTCTTACAACACGATTCCATCCGAAACAACAATTTTGTTTGGATGTGATCTATCAAGCACATTCCTTCCTAATGGCTACGCAGTAGAATCTGCGAATCTAGAGTTCTATCTCAGCGATTTCCCATTCGGTTCACCGACTGTTGGTGCCTGGGAGAGCACACAAAACAACTGGACTGAAGACGGTGCTACATGGGCGACATACGACGGTTCAAACACATGGTCCACGACTGGCGCAAAGGGTTCTGAGCGCTCATCATTGCTTGATTCAGTGAGTATTGGAAGCGGTTATACTTCCAGTTCATCAGTTAATTGGAACGTTACACTTGCAATGCAAAATGCGATGAGAGACAATCATTCGGCAGATTTCATTCTCGGAATTATTGGTGCTGGTTCAGGTCAGATTAGAGATGCGCTATTCCATACTGGAGGCGCAGTTGATGCAAAGCGCCCTGAACTGAGCTTCGTCTATGTGCCAGGATCAAACGCAATACCGATTGAACCGATTCCAGTAAATCCGCTGAATGGTTCATGGAGCATTCAACCAGGTATTAATCCTGAACCAGTCCTCCGACCATTGCTAAATTGGACTCATTCAAGTGCAATTAGCGTTGGCGGCTATGCTGTTCAAATCGATACAGTCGATACATTTGACAGCAATGATATGAGTATCGAAACCTCGTGGTCAAACGCTGGTTTTGATATGTCGGCGAAATCATTCACTCCACAAAATGACTTGACAGTTGGCGAAACATGGTACTGGCGTGTGCGAACAATATCGTCAACCAATCAACTTGGAAATTGGTCTCAAACCTTCCACTTCAACATACCTTCACTCACGACATGGAACCTTTCATCGACAAGTGCTGCGGTTGAAATCAGACATGAAGAAGCCATGCCTGGTCTAGGAATACCACATTTCATTGACACATGGTTGGCTGAAGGAGGTACTGAAGGACAGCAAAATCATTCGGCTTCAACCTCAATGAAGGTTGGAGAACTCGGCAGTGGTTATCAATCGACTGCTTTACTGAAAATCCCTCTCGATCAAATTCCTTCTCCTTCAAATGCTCGAGTAACGAATGCTGAATTGAATTTATGGGCTCTTGCTGGTTCGGATACGAACACGCAAATTGCCGTTCGACCAGTTTTGCAAACATGGACAACTGACCTCAATAATTCAACCTATGATGGCACGAATTCATGGACATTGGATGGCGGCCGTTCTGTAGGAAATGACGTTGGCCAGTTAAGTGATTTGAGTACTTCAGCAAGCGCAGATTGGATGGATTGGGACGTTACTGAACTTGTACAAGCAGCACTGGCAAACGGCGATTCATATCTTTCAATTGCTCTGATGACGAGTGACTCCTCTGATTCACTGATCACCTTTGCAAGTACAGAAGGGCTTACTACTCAACGACCATGGCTCAATCTCACATGGACTGTAGGGACATCAGCAATCCCAACCGTATCTGCCTCCAACGCTTTACCAGTGGATGGAGATATGGCATGGAATCTCTCGACACACGTGCCAGAACCAGACACTCGTCCAGTCTTGAGTTGGACTCATTCCAATTCAGCAAATATTGGTGATTGGAAAGTCTTCCTTCAAAATGATGCTTCTGACATTATGGGAGGTTTCACCACGTATGATTCACGCCTCCACACCTCCATGTTCGATTTGCAGAGTTTAACCTTCCAACCTTCGACAGATCTCAATACAAACCAAAGTGTTCGATGGTTCGTTCAACCTGTGAACAACAGCATGCTCGGTCCACGTTCAACAAGTTCGGTATTCCATATCCCTCACGATATTGGAAACGAAATCAATAGTACGTGGGGTTACATCAACGTCTCGGAAGGTGGATTTTTACCGACTTTGAACGAACCCTCTGGCTTCATCACCGATACAACCCTCGATTCGGTAGCCTCCAACGCAAATCTCTACAATTCAGGAACCATTAGCGTCGGTCGTTCAGTATTGAGTACTGCTGCCTCCCAACGTTCATCGTTTATTGTTTCCGTTGACCTTACAAAACTACCAATCAATGGCACCTACGAAATCATGGATGCCTTCTTCACGCTGAATACGAAATCCACCAGTTATGGAGAAGTCTTTTGGAGCCCATCGCTAATCAACACAGCCTTCGATGGTGACGCCAACTGGAACAATGCAACCAACTCAACCCAATGGAACACGCCCGGTGCTTATCACTCAACGGACACGGACATTCCGTATTACGAAAGCGAAGAGATTTTCTGGGATGATCCATACCAAACCGGTGGCATCACTGGTTTGCTTCAGCAAGCGGTTGCAAATGGTGCAACAAGCCTCGACATCCTCATCCAGGCTGAAGAAAACGACAGCAGTGTTGATGGCCGAATTGACATGTATTCAAGTAATGAATTAAGCGCAGACCTCCGTCCATCACTCAACATCACGTACAGAATGACCAACCCTTACGTCGCATCAAGCCCAACTGGTTTGATACCTGTCGACGGAGCGACTCTCTGGAATCTTTCACAGCCTCGACCTTCTGGAGTAGATGAAGTGAACATGACATGGACGCCTCCGTCATCGAATGAATCCGGATATGTCCTCTGTTTCGCTCGCGATAATCGAATGGTACTGGACACTGGCTGTATCGATCTAGGTGATTCCACAGAACTGAGCGAAAATGATCTCATTTGGGATGCAGCCACCACAACACTGTCGCTGCAAGAGGCGGAAGATACAGATGACGAATGGGTTTACTGGAGAACATTGTCCTATCAAGGTGTGGTTGACGATTACTCTCGACTCGGTGAATGGTCGCAAGTCAATAAATTCCGAATTCCAGCAGACCAAGGCTACGACGATGGTGCAGGAAACCATACTGTAAATCTCTCGAGTGGTTCTATCTTCTCATCCACCGGATTACTACCTGCTGCACCTGATACGTACACTTCCTCCTCATCGTTTAACACAAATTATGGTTCGAGCGCCTCACTGTTACTTGGTGCTGGTTCTTCTGGGGACAATGAGATATTCATTGAATATGATCTGTCTCAGATGCCTTGGCCAAGCGCCATCACTCCAACGTCTGTGATGTTGCGTATGTATCGTACTCAAGTTGCCGGGGTTACTCCATTAACCGTGAGTGCTCATGCTTGTACAACGTTCAATGAAGGGTCTGTTACAGCACTCCAATCACCAACATGCAGTGCTTCCGAAATTACTCGCTCTACACTTCCGGTAACTCCACCGAATGGGTGGTTAGAGTGGGATATCACCTCGCTCGCACAATCAAATATTGCGAATGGAAACCTCTCGATGACGATTAAACTTTCAGCGGTTGGAACGGCAAGCAGCTTGCATACATTCCATTCTGGTGAATCAAGTTCGACGACCTTGCGTCCAGTTCTTCGAGTCGATTATGTTGACAATGTCGCAGGTGTTGTTCCGCCACAACAACCCGTCCTGCTTTCACCTGCAGATGGAACTGTCTTGTACAATACAACAGCAACTCTCCTAGAATCCTTGGATAAGCCTACTTTGTCATGGAATTCGGTTACTGGTGCTACAGGGTACATCGTTACGATTCGAAATTCATCGGGGCAATACACCTTCAAATCTGGTATTTCGAGCCAGATTACAGGAACAAGCTTTGTGTTTGATACCTCGTTGACTCCAGGTTCAACCTTTGAGTGGTGGGTTCAAGCAGTTAACGGTTCTATTCCAGGGCCGTCTTCTTCACGATGGATTGTAGGAATAGGAGATCCAACCACGCAGGATAATTTCGACCACACATGGACGTATGAGTTCCAAACTGGAAATGAAATTCAAGAGATGGCTCACACCAATGTCGAAGATACTTCAGTGTACAGTGGCAGTGCAGATGAGAACATAGATGGCGAGGCCTCACTCATCGGTATTGATTCTGGACAAGATGAGTATCGTATGCTCGTTTCTACCGATTTCGGCCAGATACCATTTAATCCGAACATGAATGTTCATTCTGTTGATTTGAGTTTGTATCTAACCGATCTCGACTTTGGTTCTGGAGCAACTGGCATGACGCTCTCCGTTCACAAGGTGCTTACAACTGGATGGGGTGAAACTTCTGTGACTTGGAACGGTACTGGTTCTGCAAATTGGGGTGCTCCTGGGCTACAACCTGGTGTCGATTACGATTCAACGCCGCTCGATACAATTGTTTTGAGTAATACTCAAGCGACAAATCAATGGATTCAGATGAGTCTAGGACATCGTTCTCTCTTCATCGATGGGTCTCATGGATGGGTGATTATAGCCACCGTGAATCAAGGATGGATGACGGTTGAATTCGCAGACAATAGTGATTCAACGAGCGGTTTGAGACCACTCATGCAAATGAATTACACCGATATTGATTCAGTGACTATTTCTCCAACTGCTACAACTACGAATGCAGATACACCGGTGACATTCAGCGCTTCAACATTTGACTACAACTCACTTGTTGCAACAGTGCCAATCGTCTGGTCTGCTTCGAGTGGTCAAATTGATGCATCAACCGGCGTATATACTCCTTCATCAACTGGTGTTCACACAATCACCGCTTGTTTCGGAGTCATCTGTGCAGATGAAACAGTGACCGTTACGCCAGGAGCCCCAGTAAACTTGGTTGTCACACCTCTTACTGCAACGATTACTTCGGATGATACGCTGCAATTAACTGCAGATGTCGTTGATCAATTTGGAAATGTTGTCCCTGGAGAAAGCATCACGTTCTCCCCAAGTAACGGTTCAATGGGCGGTACGTTCGGCGATGTATTCCAACCATATTCGGCTGGAGGTCAAACGGTATCTGTGACTTGGACGACAATCACAGTTATTGTGAATGTTCAAGTTGAACTTGGTGCGCCGACAGACATTGTTCTTACCGGATGTGAAGGAGTAACTCCTGCAGGAACAGAATGTGAAATCACTACAACTCTGTATGACCAATTCGGAAACATCATTCCATTGTCTGAAGCAGGTGCTTTGACCTACTCAGTCACCGATGGACTCTACAGCGAGGCTACGAATATGTACTTCGCTGACAATGTTGGAACCTGGCAACTCTCGTTAACATCTGGAATTGGATTGTCGGATTCAATCACGATTTCAACAGGCCATGGAGCCATGGATTCCCTTGAAATTGTTCCTTCAGCATGGGACTTAACCGCCGATGAAGTTATCTTCATGAATACTACAAGAATTGATATCCAAGGAAATAGACTACCAGTCTCTTTGCCTTTGGAAAATTGGACATTTGTAAGTGACGGTGCGGTGAATATCACATTCGACCATCCAGTCCAGTGGATTCCAACAGGTCTTGGTGGAAGAGTGATTACAGCACAGTATGAAACAATTTCAGCATCGATTACGGTGAATGTCACGAAGGGTGTAATGACTGGAATGGCACTGGTTGTTGACTCGGCTGATGCAAACGATCAATCTTACAGTTTGACAGCAGATGAAACACTGCAAGTAAAAGCAAAGGCAACGGATGCGAAAGGAAATCGATGGACTATTGATGTAAATTGGACCGTTTCTCATCCGAGTTGGAGCGACCAATCCGTCCTCTTGTACACCCTTTCAGATGAAACAGAATTCATGCCTCAGTTGGCTTCAGATATCCCTTACATGATCTACGCAGAATACACCTCTGGAGATGTTGTGTTTAGCGAATCTGTTTCAGCAACAGTATCTGAGGGTATCTTGCAAATCTTTACGATGAATTCAATCGCTTCTACTGGAGATTCATCCACTGCATACAACATAAGTGCAGATGAGCATGTGGATTTCTCCGTAAGTCTTAGTGACGGTGATCTGAATGCTTTGGATGCTTCAAGGCTGACTTGGTTGTTCGAAGATTTGAATTCAGGTTCTGTTGTTGACATGACTTCGTCTTTTGAAGCTGATGCATATCATTGGGAAGCAACAACTGTAGGTTCTTACAGAATTACAGCCTTCGTTGTCAATGCAGATGGTTTCAATTATTCAAAGCAAGTTGACCTCTCAGTATACCACGGTGTTGCGGTTTCGCTTGATCACGCTCTCGATACATTGAGTGAGGATGCAGGTGAATCGATTGACATTGCCATAACAGGTACGGATAGCGATGGAAATACCTTCCCACAAGATGTTGAATGGACAGAAGATGGTACAACTTCTTCTCGTATTGTTCCTCGTGCTGATGTCGGGGCCTACACCTATCAGGCATCTGTTGCTGGTGAACATGTGATGGTTTACTCCACCCCAGGTGCAACCAATACGTTCGATCTTTCAATACAGCCACAGATGGTTGTTGCTTATCTTGAAGTTGCTTTGTCGAAAACAACAGTGGATCAACAAGCATCGCTTGATGTCACTGTTGAAGCTAAGGACATGTTCTACAATCCAATTCCTGTGCCAAGCAGTGCACGAGTTGATTCAACCGGCCGAGGAACTGTCAAGGAACTCGGACCAGGGCAATGGCGAGTCACAACTCTCGATAGCGGTCCTCAAACAATCACAGTTACAGCAGGTCAAGTCAGTGAAAATCTCGAAATTGAGGTTACAGGAACCTTTGGTGGATTCTTTGCTGCAGGTGGTGTCCTTTACTACATAGGAGCCGTTCTTGTTGGCCTTATCGCTGTTGTATTACTTGTCTTGTTAGTTATGGCTCTGCGCTCAGGAAGAGATGATGATGACTGGGATGATGACTATGACGAAGACGAAGATGAGCCAGCCCCAGCACGTGGCCCAAGCGGTCCTGCCCCAGGAACAGGGCCATCAGGACCCGCTCCAGGAACTGGTCCAAGCGGTCCGGGTCCATCAGGACCACCTCCGCAAGAGGAGGAGAAAGAAGATACAAGCTGGATGGTTGAACATCGAGTAGATGACGATGGAACCGAATGGGCTCAAAATGAAGATGAGACCTGGTATTACAGAGAGCCTGGTCAAACCGACTGGATCATTTGGGAAGATTAGGTGATTCGATGAATCGAAAACAGTCTGCATTTTTGCTATGCATTCTGTTGATGTTCGTTCCATTAACAAGCCTTCCAGTTGCCGCAGCAGGTCCAGCTGCACAGGTTGTAATCACGACTCCTTCAACGTCGATTTCTTCAGACGGAGTTCTCCAGTTGGATGCAACGATCTATGATGCATTGAACAATGTTGTCGAGGGAGAGATAACATGGTCTTCAACAAACGGTACGGTTGAAGAGGGTGGTCTTTTCTTCCCATGGTCTGCAGGTCAAGTTACAATACGTGCAGAGCATGCAGGATTCAATGATACTGTTGTTTTGACAGTTGAAGCCGGTTGGGGTCAATCAATTGAAATCAATACAACGACTTCTCCAAAAGCTAAGCAGCCATTCCAACTTCAAGCGGACCTTCTCGATTCTCATGGAAATCCTCGAAGTGGACAAGGTGTGGTGTGGAGTGTTGATGGAGAATATGTTGGGCAAGGGCAGCCTTTGTGGACTGCTCCAACACTCGGTCTCTACGAAGTCATTGCTCGATTCGATCAAATGGAACAACAAGTGACGATGGAAGCAATAGCAGGCGACCCGTTTGAATTTCTCTTCGAGGAAAATCTTGTGATACGAAGCGGATTTGGAGTCAAACTTAATCCGACACTTGTCGATTCTTTCGGACAAGAAATGAATGATACATTAGCAGGAATGAAAGCATGGACCGCAGAAAATGGAAGCATCACTTCGGAAGGCTACTTCTTTGCATCAGCACCTGGGTTCTGGAATATCAGTGTTCGAGCAGGGTCTGTGTTTGGTAATGGAACAATCCGTGTAATACCAGCAGATGCAGCAATCGTATCGATTCAAATTGTACCAGAACAAACAACCTACCAATCAGGAGAAGTCTATCGCTTAGATGCAGTACGTACCGATTCATCAGGATACACCTCTCCAGTGCCAGTTCCAATTGGAAACTGGAGTGTTGGAAACGGAGCAGTTGCCCAAGTAGGAGATGAAGTTCATTGGACACCAGGGAAGGAGGGTTCCTTCACAATGGAAGTCGTTGATTCTGATATCGTTGCATCCAAGGTTGTATCCGTGATTCATGGTTCTGCTGTATCCACACAACTTGTAGCGAGTTTACCTCGATTGAGTGCAGGTTTACAGGTGGCTCTGGTTCATGAAGCGACGGATGCATTTGGAAATATATGGCAAGTCGATGGTAATATTAGCAAGAAAAGTAATGATCAATCAACAACAGAAATATTTTCTTCCTATGCTACATTTACTCCAAAACTGACTGAAGCGATTCATTTCTCAGCAACCTATTTTGATAATTCAACAGGTGTCCTTCATCAAAGTGAATATCAGGAATTCGTTGAACCAGGTCGATTAGCTTTCATTATTTTACCAGAATCTGGAACAGAAGTAAAGGCTGATTCATATTTACAATTTAATCCTACTTTTACAGATACTTATGGGAATACAATTCCATTTGTTGCAGTTAATTGGACCATTGACGGAGTTGACTCGACACTTGATTTACTCATGTCAGATGGTAAGTGGTATCCTACAGAAGTAGGAGAGCACGAGATTCGTGCGAATGCCGATGGTGTGTTTGCTGCAGTTCGAATCAATGTCATAACGGGTTCTGAGAATACTTTGGCCACAGATGCAGGAGATTCATTGACGATTACAGCGGGTGTTCCAAGTGATCTCTATGTAGAGATTGTTGATGTTCATGGAAACGTTGCCCCTGCTGAAGATGTGCAGTTAGTAGAATCAGGATTTATTTCGATTGAACCCTCCGATACTGGACGTGGATATTGGCAACTTGATGGAGTGACTTCTGGAACATATGAAGTTGAACTACAGCAAGGTAATGCTTCAATCATTCTTCCTTTGACAATTCTTCCAGGAAATCCCGTCCGTGTTCTCACATCGGTTAGCAACGAATCACTCAGTCAAGGTGAAGTCACCTTACTCATGGTTTGGGCTGAGGACAGCCAAGGAAACAGAGTCGAAGTTGTTCCTGAGCAAACCAGCATCACTTGTTCATCTGGAAAAGCCAGTCACGTCAAGTCAGATACATGGGAAATCGAATTGGAAGAAGCAGGTACTGATCGTTCATGCACCGTTGCTTGGAGTGGTCTTATCTCACAACAGTTCTATGACGTTGAATCTGTTCTATTAGGTGGTGCACTTGGGTCGACAAATACTGCTATGTCAATTGGTCTTGTCTTCTTGTTAATGATTTTCGCAGTTCTTGTCGTTCTTATCCGTCGAGGCAGTTCTAAGGAAGAAGAGTGGGACGAATATGATGATGAATACGAATATGATGATGAATATGAGGATGATGAAGAGGGCGATGAAGCCTCTTCCGAATTGGCTGCTCCTGTAGAAGAAGAGCCAAAAACGCCTCCACAAACTACCTCTGGCGAATCAGCCCCAACAATAGATGATGCTCTGCGACAAGAACTTGCAGTAAAGGCAACTCAGATCGGGGTCATGCAAGCTGCACCGGGGACCAATCAAGGTGAAACAGGTTGGTATGTTGATGCGAGCACTGAATTACAACAATGGAATGTTGGCTCAGATGGTTCTTGGTCTCGACTACAGTGAATTTTTCTCCCTTTTGTGGTGTCTATATGTGGATTGAAGAACATCGTGACTGGGAATCCGTAGACTATGCTCCACTATTATCTGGGGATTTATTTCCACCAGAATTCATGTGGGGGGTTGCCACAGCTTCTCACCAAATTGAAGGTGGGAATACCAACAACTGGTCTGCATTCGAACCTCACTCTAAAAGCGGTCAACTCAGTGGTGATGCATGCGACCATTGGAACCGCAAGGAAGAAGATATTCAATTGATCAAGGATCTGAACGTCTCCCATTATCGATTCTCAATAGAATGGAGCCGGGTTGAGCCTCAACAAGGCATTTGGGATGAAGAGGCAATCCAGTGGTATTCTGACCTTGTAGACCAACTTCTTGTTAAAGGAATTCAACCCATGGCCACGCTTCACCATTTTACCCATCCTCTTTGGTGGG
>CEQX01028336.1_pt1 | contig 14614 bp, 10 predicted proteins | sample 356261 | NCBI WGS metagenome assembly CEQX01 (sample SAMEA2621076, study PRJEB7988) | marine metagenome | isolation source: saline water (ENVO:00002010), including | reverse complement strand
CGCTCGGTCATGTCCGGCACCGGTAATAGCAAATCGTATTCGTTCAATGTCTCCCAGTCCTCGGGGTTGTTCAAAGCCGTCTTAACGTGGTCGGATGAGCGTGGTTCACGCTTCTCTTCCGCTCAACTGGTTAACGATTTGGACTTGGAAATCACCTCTCCAGACGGAACGGTCTACCTTGGTAATGATTTTGCTAACGGACGTTCGGCGACCGGTGGGGCACGGGACAGCGTCAACAACTTGGAAGTCGTTTTGATCGACAACGCCGCCATGGGGACTTGGACGTTGAAAGTGAAAGACGCGCAGCATAGCGGTGGAAAAACACAACCCTACGCTGTCGCCGTTTTGGGACACGGGGTCAACGATTTGCGGCCTGACCCGAAGGTGGTTCCCGAGGATTTCGAGATGGACGTCGCCATTCCTCAAGTGGACGACCCCGTCCAACTGACCACTTCATTCTTCAACTTCGGAAACGCCAAGGCCAACACCTTCCCAATCGCCTTTGAGGTCGACGGAACGGAACTTTCTCGCCGCACCATCGAACTTGGGGCTGGTTCAACCAAGGTCCTCATGTGGCCATGGACGCCTCAAACGGCCGGCTCCACGACCCTCTCATTCATCATCGACCCGGACGATACGATGGAGGAAATCCGCGAAGACAACAATCGGCTGGACGTCCAAGTAAACGTGACAGCCCCGGGGGTGAAATTAGAAACTTCAACACCGGTTCAAACCCTCAACTCAAGCAGCATCACGACGACTTCGTGGAACATCTCACTCACCAACACGGCGTTGATTTCAACCAATGCTTCGATGCAAACCAACCAGGCTGTCCACGTTGAAACAGGCCAAACCATGCCGTGGTACGTCGGCAGCACAGAATCCAATTTCTCCATGGAGGGTCAGGCGTCCGAATCCATCTTCGTCACGCTTGTTCATCCTGCTCCCCCTGCCCCTGGGACCTACCGCATTGACCTGTTGGCGTTGGACGTTGACAACAGTGTGGACTATCCATTAAGCATAGACCTCGTCGTTCCTGACCTTCCGGAAGCGGGCTTGGAATTTGATTATCAAGTGGTTCCCGTTCATCCATCAGAACCCACCAACATCTCGGTGCGATTCCTGAACAATGGAAATGCACCCATCGGGTACGATCTCTTCCTTGAGGCGCCCGCTGGCTGGCAAGCAGGGTTTACCAATCTTGGAAGCGAAGGTGGGGCTTCCTCCGGTTCAACTGGACTCATCAGCAGTGAATCTTTCAGAGCGGTTGGGCTGATGTTTACGCCCCCACAAGTGATGACCGCCGCAGGCGCTGAACGCATGATGAAATTAACCGCCGTGAGCCAAACTGAGCAACAGGAATTGGTTGTTTTCGACATTCCAATTCAAGTCATGACGGTGCGCGAAGTATTGGTGAACGTCGAGTCCTCCATCGGCACCCTCCGCCCTGACTCCAGCATCACGCTTCGGTATTCCATCGAGCACAAAGGCAACATCGACCTCGACTTGACGCCTTCGTTTGAACTGCCAACCGGATGGTCTGTTTCCTCCTCCCTCGAGGTCGTTGAATTGCCATGGGCCACCAGCAAAAACCTCCTCTACACCCTCGAGGCCGGCAACAATGCCCGCTCAGGCCAAATTCAATTCCATCTTGACAACGGTTCCAATCGGTTCACTTGGGCGGGCGATTTGACCGTTGAGGTTCTCCCGGAGCCAGTCGTGACGTTCCTTGGCTTGGAACTTCAAGACGGCACCATGTTTGACACCCTCCAAGGCGGCGGAGCTCATCCCTCGGGCGAGAACCTCAAGTTCACATGGTTGGTCAGCAACGAAGCCGAAACGGCATGGAATCCAAGCGCCAGCCTCCAACTTGACCCGGGTCTGTTTGGTGATTGCACCCCGGTTGGCTCCGTGGTCAAGGGTGAGGTTTCACCGGTGGTGTGCAACGTGCTCATCGCCGCCAACCTGGCGCCGATGAGTGAACCTTCCTTCACGCTCGTGCTCAACGATGGAGGCGTGGAACGAACCACCACGGTTGGTCTCTTGGTGGCGACCAATGAACAAGTTTCGTGGGACATTGGCGCCGTGCCAGTGTTCACCACCGGGCAGGAGCGGCAGGTCACGCTGGAACTCACCAACACGGGAAACACTCCTCTTCAGCGTCAGTTGGTCGTTGAAGAGCCGGAGAAGTGGGCCGTCTCGATTGACGGAAACGACATCCTCGACCTTGAAATGGGCCAGTCGGTTCTGGTTCGGCTGAATGTACGAGCCGACTCGCCGGGAACAGCTGACATTGTCGTGCGCTTGGCTCAAAGCACGGCTTCCGAGCCAACCTACTCCTTTACTGCCTCCTCTACCGGGGAACCCATTGGAACCTCTGGTGAGAGCGGACTGAACTCTGCGTTTACGATCGCGCTCCTCGGTGCGGTTCTCCTCGTCGCCTTCGCCTGGTTGGGCATCCAAATGCTTCGTGGCCGAGAGGACAACTCCTCACCAAACCGAGGCCAGTTACCGGTGCCGATGCCCGGTCAACCGTTGCCCGCGCTCCAGCCTCAAACACCACCGGTTTCGAATCAGGTTCAGGCAACGGCAGCCGTCGCTCCCGCTGTCCGTCCGGTGTCTCCTGCGGCGACTTCGGAGGCGCCGGCGGTTTCCCCACCACCGATGTGTTGGACGTGCCGCAAACCCATCACGACGGCCATGGTGGGTTGTCCATCGTGCGGCGCACGCTATCACGCCGATGGATTCAACGGTTGCAATGCCCATGAAATCGAGGCGTGTGTGAATTGCGGTTCGCCAGCCAGCACCTTCGTGAAGGCTTGACTCAACGCCGTTTGTTGAAGCATGTGGAGCATAGGGTTTTGATAGGAGAACGCTGAGCGCAGGCCATGATGCCTACGGCAAGCGCAGTAACCGCTTCCCGCCGCACGGCCATCTTCCTCGCCCTTGTGATGTGCAGTGCTCTGCTTCCATTGACGGCGCCGGGAGTTTCCGCTGACGGCCGAGCCGCTTCCATTTCGGTGACGCCCATTCCAAGCGCCATGGAAGTCAACCCCGGCGAAGCAGGTGAATACACCATTCGGGTTCGAAATACGGGTTCAGACCCGGTTACTGTGAACATTCAATCCTCGCAAGAAGCCAGCGAAGACTGCCAAGGATTTTCCTCAACCGTCACCCAAATCCCAGGACAAATTGATGGCGGGAGTTATGAAGAGGCTGACATGAACGTGAGTGTCGCTCAAACCGTGGAAGCTGGTTCGGCTTGCGTCACCACCATCACTGTTACCATCACGGCCGTCATTGGAGCGCCCGCTGCAGAAATTCCTGAACCCTCAACGGCTGATGTGACCACCACCGCGGCCGATGGCTCTGGAAGCGCTTTGTTTGGCGTTGACCTTACCATCAACAACAAGAACAAGAATTGGAACGGTGAGGAAGAAATTGACTATCTCATCGAGGTTGAAAACACTGGACGTTCCAATCAAACGGTCAATCTCGCTGTCGAAGAAGGAACGGGGAATGGATGCGCTTCCGCCTCCTCCTTCACCGTGACCCTCAGCGAGACCAGCGTGAACGTCGACCAAGAAGAGTCGGAAACCGTCACAGCGACCGTCGAAATACCTGAAGGAGCTTCAGCAGCCACCTATTGCTGGGAGGTGACTGGAACGGTGGCCAACGACCCAGCGCAAGATGCGCAGGATACAGAAGATTTCGATTTGGAAGTTCCAGAGTTGAAAAAATGCACCGTCTCACTTAGCAAAACAACAGTCAGCGTCAATCCTGGTGATGATACGAAGATCACGGCGACCTACCTCAACGATGGCAACACGGACTACACAGTGCATGCTTCGGCGGTTGGTAGTAAATCCAACTGGGTAGCGGTGGGCAGTCCTTCCTCCGGTCTGCTTCCCTATGATAACGGGAACGGTGAACGAGCGTTTGACTTCACGGTCTCGCCCGATGATTCGGTGTCCGCAGGTTCGGAAACGGTTGTCCAGATTGTAGGCAAAGATGGGCGGAATGGACCCATCGGAGATTGCACTGCAGACCTTCGGATCATCGTTGGTCAATCTCGTGGTGCCAGCATCTCATTGGCCAACGCCGTTCTGTCAAACATTGAACCGGGCAGCAACAAATCAACCACTCTCACCATCACCAACCAAGGCAACGGGCAAGACAACCTCCGAGTCGCTTCATCCATTGCGCCCACCGGATGGGCCGTGCAATTGGACACCTCCACGGTTTCGGTCGGTTCTCGACATGGAAACGAAAAGTCGGCAAACGTCGAAGTAACCGTCCGAGTTCCCGTGAACGCTTTGGCGACCGAGGAGATTGAACTCATCTTCAGCGTCCTTCCCTCTTCTGGAGGCACGGCGTACGACACTGTCACCCTCAAAGTCACCGTGGCGGCCGTCCACGGGTTTGAAATTGAGACGCCGGCCACCGACCAGACCGGTCGCTCCGGCACTGAGGTGCGCTTCCCAATCGACCTTGTGAACGAAGGAAACGTACGAGACACCCTCGGTCTCTCGGTGGTTTCACAAACGGCCAGTCCAAGATGGGATACGTCGTTTGAGAACGAGGATGGCATGCCGTTGACCGAAATTGATGTTGAACCACAATTCACCACCACCGTGTACTTGGTGGTCAGCATTGATGGAGAAGAAGAACTCGAAAACACGCGCTTGACCGTTCGTGTTCGAAACAAGGATGACCCCAGCAGCCAGGACCGAGACGGCGACGGAATCCCTGACAATCAACGACAAGCTGAATTCCTTGCCGTCCTCTCCGACCGTAATTTCTCCATGGACCTTCGTCTTGAGGACACCGACACCGCAACCTCTGCTTCTGTAGTCTTGCCTCCAAACGGCCAAGAAACCATTGGCATGTGGGTCAAGAACACCGGTGATGGAAACGACGATGCCGTGTTCACACTCGGTGGATTGGAAGGCATTGCGACGCGGGCCATGGTGGCCTACGACCTCCCCGTCGAGGGCGAACTCAACGTTCCGAAAGGCTACGGAATTTGGGACTTGGGCAACGGGACCTTCGTCATGGATCCAGCCGACCAACAACCCTACCTTGGCCTCGACCAGAACGCGGCTGAACAAATCATGATCGACAACGGCCTCATGGAAGGCCATGAAGCCCGCCCCTTCGAGGTCTACATCGAATTAACCATCAGCGTCAACCCCGGGGCTCAGACGGGCCAAGGAGGCCTGTTGGAAATTCTCGTCACCAGCGTTTCGAACGCTGCAGACCGCACGGGCTTGGTGACCGTTTCCCTTGACGTGAGCATCATCCATGAAATCGAGTTTGTCGAGGCCGGAGAGCGTCAAGAACTTGACATCGTCTACGGTCAACCAGCGGTGAGCGAGGAAATCAGCATCGTGAACACGGGCAACATCCGAAGTGAAATCCGTGTCTTTGCTTCTGAAAACCTGCGAGGATGGTCGGTTGTTCTTGACAGCGATCATTTGGATTGCACCATGGAAAACAACGGCCTGCTGTGCATGGTTGACGAGGGTGAAACCCTCTACGTGAACGTCACCGTTCGCGCTCCGTACGGCGCTGAAATGGATGATACATACAAGTTCACGGTCTCCGCCGAACCTACTGAAACGGGCGTGTTGGACCGAGAAAACATTGAATTCGCCGCCATGGGCAGCCCTCCGGAGGGCGTCTTTGGCCTGTCCCAAGAGGTCGTGGCACAGATTGCAGGAGCGTTCCTTGTCGTCTTGTTCATCGGCGCGATTTTGAGCCGCCGGTCATGACCTGTTCGGCCACCATCTCTCACCACCTAAAACGGGGCCCTGCGCCTATGCTGTCCGTTGAAGGACCCCCCCTTCTGCACCGAGGCGACAGACAACGCTTATGGAGGGGCCTCAAGTCGCAATAATTGGAGAGCGTAGGCGTTCTCCAAGGGTGAACCTATGTCGGGACTTGAATCGGTGCCTAGTGCATACCTCTCCATCGGATTCCTCACCGTTGTTGGTATCATCATGCCCTTGACGAATTTCCTCATCACATGGGTCGTCCGCCCGAAGGTTGATCCAGCCCGCCCTCACATCACTCGGTCCTATCTGCTCGAAGGCTACGAGCGAGACCACAGCCTCTACCCACGTCGCCTGACCACGTTTGAATGTGGCAGCGAACCGGTCGGTGAAGCCATGATTCAATTCCACTTCCAATACTATTGGTACGCCATCATCTTCCTTGTGTTCGATGTTGCGTTTATGTTCCTCGTTCTCGGAGGCATGGTGGCCTCGGACGCAACCGCTGAAGGCGTTGTTGACCGAGAAGCCGCCGTCGCCAAAGCCACCGATGCACTGGTGACGCTGGGCATCTTCTTCGCTACCATGTCGCTGGGCGTTTGGTACGTGTTCCGGAAGCGAGGTCGCATTTACATCTGAGGTGAGTAAGATGGCAGGACAAGATGAAAACTACGCTGCGTTCAACAGCCGAGCTCTTGTAGAGATGGTCGGGGACGTGACCGACGAGGCTCTCAAGGCCACCAAAATCAAGCAATTCCTCAGCGTTCTCGCTGGCCGCTATTTCAACTGGGCCGGCCGAAAATCCCTCTTCACCCTTCACCTGGGCATCAAGTGCTGCGCGATTGAGATGGCGGCCGCCGCTACGCCTCGGTTCGATGGCGACCGATTCGGTGTGCTCTTCCGATCCTCTCCCCGCCAGTCCGACGTGTTGCTCGTCAACGGGCCCATCAGCAAGAAATTCGCCGACAAGGTCGTTCGCCTGTGGGAGCAAATGCCCGAACCAAAGTATTGCATCGCCATGGGCGAATGTGCCATTTCAGGCGGCCCCTATTTCCAATCGTACAACATCCTTGAAGGCGTTGACACCGTGATTCCTGTTGACGTTTACATTCCAGGTTGCCCACCTCGCCCCGAAGCCCTCATCGATGGATTCGGCCTCTTGCGAGAGAAGATCATCCGAATCGGTGCCGCCCCAAGCAGCGGCCGAAAGGGCGACAAGCCCATCATCGTCGGGGAGGACTGAACATGGGCATGCGCATCACCAATGCACAGGCAGACGCAGCAGCGGAAGACGCCGTTGCCAACCTCAACGCCCGTTTTGGTGGCTCCGAAGTGTCGGCGACCGTCGAACACCACTCCAACGCCTACAAAATGGCCTTCGTCCGCCTCAACGTCCCATCTCAACACTGGGTCGCCGTTGCCAAGCACCTCCGCTTTGACCTCAACGTCAACTATTGCTCAATGGTCACCGGGACGCACTACCCCGAAGGCGGCGACGACCGCGGTTGGGAAGTGGTGTACCACCTCATGCGCCAACCGGTCGTTGACCAAGCGCCGCACACGAACACCGTGCACGTCGCTGAAGAACTCAAGGGCGACGATATCCCGCTCGAATTCGAAGTGGTCGTCGTTCTGCCTCAAGGCAACACACCGTCCGTCCCAAGCGTGCAGAGCATCTGGGTCGGCGCTGATTGGAATGAAAAGGAGACCTGGGATTTGGTTGGCATTCAATTTGAAGGCCACGACAACATGCACCGCGTGCTCAATCCTCACGACAGCCCTGAAGGCTTCCATCCGTTGCAAAAGCAACACAAAATCCGCTACCACGATTTCAACGAAATGTACGACGATGCCCAAGGCTTCGGTCGCAAACCAACCGACGAGGGTCGGGTCAAGTGAGGTGACATCATGGCACAAATGTGGATTACGATGGGCCCACAGCACCCAATGACTCACGGTCTGTGGACGCTTCGAGTGAAGGTTGACGGGGAAACGGTGGTTGACACCGAAGCCGAACTCGGCTACATCCACCGCGGCGTTGAGAAAATCGCTGAAGCCCGCGACTTCACACAAATCACGCCCTACTGTGACCGCCTCTGCTACGTGAGCGCCATGACGTGGGCGAATTCCTACATCTATGCGGCTGAAGACCTCCTCGAGGTTGAAGTGCCCGAGCGCGCCGAATACATCCGCCTCATCTCCGCCGAGGTTCAGCGTTTGGCGTCCCACTTGATGTGGCTCGGAGCCTACGGCCCCGACATCGGCAGTCTGACGTTGATGACCTGGTGCATGCGGGACCGTGAGATGTTCCTTGACTTGCTGCAAGAGCTCGGAGGCTCCCGAATGCACTACAACTATCCACGAGTGGGTGGCGTCAAGCGAGACATCCCTGTTGGGTTTGCTGACCGCCTGATTGCGAAAGTCAAACTCTTCGAACACCGCATTGACGAATACGAAATGATGCTTGATGAATCCACCATTTGGCTCGTGCGCCTTCAAGGCGTCGGCTACGCCAAGGCAGAAGACATGGTCAACGCTGGCGTTTCTGGCCCGAACATTCGTGCAGCTGGCGTCAACTACGACGTCCGTTGGGCTCACCCGTATTCGGTCTATGACCAAGTCGACTGGGAGCCAGCCGTTGAAAAACCCACCTCGGTCAAAGGTGCAGATTGCTACGACCGCTACCGTGTCCGCATGGAAGAAATGCGTCAATCCTGCCGCATGATCTTGGATGCCATTGAGAAAATCCCCGGTGGAAAGAACACCAACTACGCCAACGGCGACGCCATGATTCTTGCCAAGGCTCCGACCCGAGCCCCTGAAGGCGCTACCGGCTTCTCCAATTACGAGTGCACCCGTGGAGCCTCGCAGTTCTACATTCAAGGCGGCGGCGATGGACGGGGGAAGAATCCATACCGGCTTTCCATCCGTTCCCCGATGTTCATCACCATTCCTTACGTCGCCAAGACGATGATTGGGTACAAGGTGGCAGACATTCCTGCCATCATGGGCAGTTTTGACCCGTGCATTGGAGAGACCGACCGCTGAGGTGATAGTATGGATGACAGGTACGACTTGGTAGGCTTCTTCCTCGACAAGGACGGGTTGCTACGCTCTGGCATCATCGGTTTGCTCGAGGGAACCCCCCTCGAATCGAGCGCCGGCAGTCTTTCGTTCGCTGTGGCCACTTTTGCCGTGGTCAACATCGTGTTCTTGATGCTGTTTTTCTCCCAGTTCGCCATTCTGTGGATTGAACGAAAAGCCGTTGCCCGTATGCAAGACCGGTACGGAGCCACCACCGCTCTGCGCTCGCTTTGGGTCGGTGAAAACGGCGTAACCGCCGGTGAATGGTGGAACATGTTACCGTTTGGAATTGGAAAACCCGTGGGAGCCGTGAACAAATGGCTGAACAAGAACTTCGGCAACCGCGACGAGAACTTTGCGACCGTTGACCGAGTGAACAACCGCTCCTGGATGGGCAAAACCATCGTTCCTGGGTTCTTCCAAAACGTGGCGGATGGGATGAAGTTCCTCGTCAAGGAGCACATGGTCCCACAGCGGGCCGACCGTCTCATCTTCGAGGTCTCACCTTTCCTCATCGTTTCTTCAACGCTGCTCATCTTGGGAATGATTCCACTTTCCAGCGGCATGTACGCAACCAACCCTGACCTTTCCATCCTCTACGCCATTGCCATCTTTGGTATTGCTCCAATCGGTGTCTTCTTCGCCGGTTGGTCATCCAACAACAAGTACACCCTCATCGGTGGCATCCGTTCGGCTGCTCAATTGACGGCTTACGAGATTCCCCTCCTCTTGACGTTGCTCTCGGTGGCGATCCTTTCAGGGACCTTCAACATCATCGACAGCATTCACTTCCAACACTCGGCGGGTGCGTGGAACATCTTCCTGATGCCGCTGGGCGCCGCCCTCTTCCTCATCACGATGATCGCTGAGGTTGAACGCGTCCCCTTCGACATGCCAGAAGCAGAAGCTGAACTGGTCGAAGGCTGGTGGACGGAATACGGTGGTATGCGTTTCGGTATGCTCTTCATGGCCGAATACATTCGCACCTACGCTGCTTGTTTCCTCTTTACGCACTTTTTCCTCGGCGGATGGCACCTTCCATTCCACGGGACCATCGGCTCCCTTCCCGTCGTTGGTGAAGCCTATCTTTTGATTCCCGGCGCCGTCATGACGCTGGTCAAATCGTGGTTGGTGTTCCTCATCGTCTTCGTTTGGGCTCGCTTTGCACTCGCTCGTATCCGAACCGACCAAATTTTGGAGTTCGGCTGGCGGATGCTCCTCCCCTTGGCCGTCCTGCAAGTCGTGCTCTCGCTGGTTTACCGCCTTTACCTCTTCAACCCTGACGGCATGTCGGCCAAGAACGACGTGGCAGGCGGCATGGCGTGGGACGCCTTTGGAATCCCCTACCTCGTGCCCATCCTCACCACACTCTTCTGGTTGGGTGTCTTTGTGGTCTACCTCAACGATGAGGATAAATCGGTCAATCAGGAACGCATGTTCCACGTCCATACGGACAAGCCCGCGGGGACGGTAACCCCGGGGCAGGAGTGAGGTGAACACCATGCCAATGCATCCACACGCACAGCCAAATTTTAGAAATCTATTCTGGTATCCGTTCAAGATTACCCTGATCACGGCGCTTCGAACCTTCCCTTTCATCGGCAAGCGGTTCGGCAAGCGGCTCGGTGCTTACCACAACACCTCCCACCCTGAATTCCTCGACGATGGAAGCCGTGCCCGTGCAGCCTCGTCGGCCGTGATGAACGACATCACCCGCCAAGAGTTCGCTCCTGACCGTGTTACCTCCGACCTCAAGCCCACGCTTTGGAAGCCTCAAACGGTTCAGTACCCCTACGAACGCCTTGAAGACATGGAACCCTGGCTTTTTGTCCCGGGCAACTACAACGGCCGTATCGGTGTGATTTGGGAGACCTGTACGGCGTGCAAGATGTGCGTGAACATCTGTCCAAACGATTGCCTTCACATGACCACTGAACTCCGTGTCGATGTTCTCGACAACGCCGATGGCGAAAACGCAGGCCTCGGTATGGAACTCGAAGTCGGTAAATTTGCAGCGGTCGAAGTGCCTGAAGTGATGGCTGAACTCGACAACTTCAACCACGTCACGGCCCACACCGATGCACCCGAAGAATGGCGCTTCGCCGAAGTTCTCGACCTCTCGGGCGATACCGCCACCGTGCGTTGGAACGATTCAGGAGAAGAGTCCTTGGTGGCCACCGCCGACCTCTATCCCGCTGACGACCAAATCGTATCGGGTCGCATTGACCTTGGACGCTGCATGTTCTGCGGCCTTTGCATGGAATCCTGTGGATTTACGTCGTTCTTCATGACCAACGAATACGACGGTATGTCCGGTTTCACCCGCCAAGACCTCTGGTTTGATGCCTCCCGCACCCGTGTGCTCCCGGGCGTTCACCAGGAAGCAGTGGATGCTGAACTTGCGAAGCGAGCCTCAAAGGAACGCGACAAGCGAGCCAAGAAGGCGGCCAAGGCCGCAGCAGAAGCTGCCAAGGGGGACGCTTGAGATGGACGTGGCCAGCGCTGCCGAAACGGGAGTTTTCTTCCTGTTCGCAGCCATCACGCTTGGAGGAGCGCTTGGCCTTATCTTCGCTCAACGAGTTGCGCACTCGATGCTCTCGCTCATCTTCTGTTTCATGGCCGTTTCTGGCATCTTCATCTTGCTCGGAGCAGAATTTCTTGCTGCCATTCAGATTCTGGTCTACTTGGCCAGCGTCGGTTTAGTGGTGCTGTTTGGTATCATGCTGACGCGTCGCCAAATTCTCGAGGAGGACTTTGAATGAAGTTCATCTCCCTGTTCACTCGTCTTGGGCTTTTGGCGTTGGGCTTCATTCTCGTCGCTGTGGTCAACGACGACAGCGTTTGGGCCAACGCCAGCACAAGCGAGCCAACCACCGCTGGTTTGGCAGATTCGTTGCTCACCGAGTGGGGCTTTGCGCTGCTCGTGCTTGGCCTGTTGATGGCCATGGCCATGATGGGCGCCGCCTACTTGGTTCGTGATGAACGAATGGAGAACCTCTTGTGGGAATTCGGAGGTGAAGAAGAATGATCGATCCAGCATGGGTTTCAGGCTTGTCCGCTCTCTTGTTCGTCATCGGTCTCGCTGGCGCTTTCACCCGAAAGAACGCCATCATCGTTTTGATGTGCATCGAGTTGATGCTCAACGCCGCAAACATGCAATTCGCCGCTGCAGCCGTGCACCACGGCGACACCACAGGATGGGTCTACACCATCTTCGCCATCGCCATTGCGGCAAGTGAAGTCGCCATTGGATTGGCCATCTTCCTCGCCATGTACGGCCAACATGAATCGATTACACTGGACGACGTAAACGTCCTGAAGAACTGAGGTGGTATGATGGCAGGTTCAGGTAGCACAGAAGCAGTTCAGAGCACGGCGTTGGAATACGCGCCCTACATTCTCCTCTTGCCCATGCTGGCTTTCCCGGTGATTCTCTTCCTCGGGAAAATGTTCAACGGCAACAACATGTGGAAAAACGGCCTCAAGGAGGGCGGCCTCATCGCCCTCCCCGTCATGGGCGCTAGCCTCTTGATTTCACTTTGGTTGATCACCGACTTTATTGGCGGGAACGGCCATGCTGACACCAGTGGTTGGACATGGTTTACCTCGGGCATGTGGGACTCAGGACAGACGGCGGTGACGGAAATATCGCTTGGTTTCGGGATTTACATCGACCACGTGACCGTGATGCTGCTGTTCATCGCCTCGTTCCTTTGTTTGCTCATCAACACCTTTGCCATCGGCTACATGAACACCGACCCCATCAACGACAACCGCAACCATCGCTTCTACGCTGAATTCGTGTTGTTCTGTTCCGGTATGCTCGGCATGGTGCTGGCTGACTCGTTCCTCTGGCTCTTCATCTTCTGGGAATTGATGGGTCTGTGTTCCTACCTCCTCATTGGCTTCTACTACGAGCGCCCCAGTGCTGCCTACGCCGCCAAGAAAGCCTTCCTCACCACCCGTGTAGGGGACGTGTTCCTGATGGTCGGATTGGCGATGCTTTGGACCCTCTTCCACCCCTATGCCGGTGCTGGACAGGGCGCCCTGGATTACTCCGTGGTCTTCTATGAAGGCAACATTGAGAAAGTAGCGGCATCAAGCTCCGGCACACTTGCGTGGGCGCTTGGACTCATGTTCATCGGTGCAGTTGGCAAGTCAGCTCAGTTCCCACTTCACGTATGGCTGCCCGACGCCATGGAAGGTCCAACCCCCGTTTCTGCTCTTATCCACGCGGCGACCATGGTCAACGCTGGCCTTTACCTCGTGGCACGCATGTTCCCCTTCTTCGGAGCAGAAGCCCTCCACGGCGATTTGGCGGATTTGGCCTTCATCATCGCCGCCATTGGTGGAACCACCGCCGTTATGGCCGCGGCCATTGCCTTCGTTCAGCACGACCTGAAAAAGGTCCTCGCCTATTCGACGATGTCCCAGTTGGCCTACATTTTCACCGGTCTTGGAGCGGCGCTTTACCTTGCCAACACGTTGCACTGGCACGAATACCTCGCTGATGGCACCAAGAATCCTGACTACTACGTGAACCACGCCATCGTGGTCGTGGCCTTTGGTGCGGCTTTGTTCCATTTGTTCAACCACGCCATGGCCAAAGGGATGCTCTTCATGGCGAGCGGTGCCGTCATTCACGAAGTGCACCATGCGCACCATCACCTCCACCCGCACGACGATCATCACGACGAGAGCCCGGAAGAGTTGTTGCTTCTGGCGAACTATCTGGCGGATACCGGACAATCCGTCTTTGGCTTCTTCAATTCCATTGACTTGGACCAATCGGGTGATGTCGACACGTACGAATTTCAGAAGGCGCTGAAGGAAGCTGACATCGCTGACCTCCCCCCATGGGAAATGCAGCGCTTGATGAAAGCCCTTGACATGGACGGCAACGGCCGAATCGACGTTCCTGAGTTGGAATTGACCCTTGGCCGCATCCACCTCGCTTCGCTGGCTGGCGACGATGACCACCACGACCACCATGACGAATTTGACGCCCAGTCCATGGAGAACATGGGAGGTTTGGCCTCAAAGATGCCCCTCACGGCCACCGCCATGCTGGTCGGCTCCCTTTCCATCATGGGCTTCCCACTCATCGGTGGCTTCTGGTCCAAGGAAGGCATCATCGCCAACACCTGGCGTGTCGCTTTGGATGACCCCCGATTCTTCTACCCGGCCATGTGCGTGCTCTTGGGGGCCGCCATGACGGGCTTCTACATGTCCCGCATGTGGCTGAAGACCTTCGCAGGTTCGCCAAAAACCGACGTCGCGGCGCACGTTCACCCCACCAACACCTGGATCAAGACCCCGTTATTTGTCCTGACCTTCATGAGTTTGGGCGCCATTGTGCTCGCCAGTATGGGCTTCACCCATTGGGCTCCTGATGAATACTACGAACCGTTCTTTGACGGAAAGAAGAGCTTCATTGAGGGCTTTGTCTACGAAATGGAACACGCCTTCGCCAACAGCGATGCGTTCTTCTTCGTCTTGACCTACGTCGCTATCCTTCTCGGCGCCATCGTTGGGCCTGGCCTGGCCTTGTCCCTCTACGGTGGAAAGCTGGACGAAGGGGAAGCATCCCTCCCATGGTTCGCGCCAGTCCTCGCCCTCAACCAGATGGTGAAGGGACGCTACCACTGGGACAACACCTCCTTCGCTCAGTCCGGGTTCGCCACGGCCCTTGAGAACCGCCTCTACTTTGACCACTATTACGACATGGCCATGCTGAAAATTGTGGCCGCCTTCTC